>Ga0209211_10000085_pt1 | contig 200615 bp, 179 predicted proteins | sample RifGroA2_FD_183992 | JGI IMG/M metagenome (GOLD analysis project Ga0209211, IMG submission 183992) | Groundwater microbial communities from Rifle, Colorado, USA - Groundwater A2 (SPAdes) (version 2) | ecosystem: Environmental > Aquatic > Deep subsurface > Groundwater | place: Rifle, Colorado...
CGACAAGCCGAAAATCGCCCTCGCCGTGCTCGTCGAGAACGGCGGCTTTGGCGCCCAGTCGGCCGCGCCGATCGCCCGCATGGTCATCGACTACTATCTGCTCGGCAAGCTGCCGGGTGGCGCCGCACCGGAAGACAGCGCAGCCGTCGAGGAGGAGCACGAAGAATGATCGACATTGTCGGCACGCTCCGCCGCGGCGGGCGGGAACTCATCGCCCACATCGACTTTCCGCTCCTCCTGATCACCCTGGCGATCATGGGCGTCGGCCTGGCCACGGTCAATTCGGCAACCTGGGACAGCAGCCATCGCATGGTCTCGCAGGCCGGCAACATGGGTATCGCCATGGTCGTCATGTGGTTCGTCTCGCGCCTGCCGCCGCAGAAGCTCATGAACTTTGCCATCCCGCTCTACGTCATCGGCCTCGTTCTGCTGGTCTGCGTGTTCCTGTTCGGGATCAAGGTCAACGGGGCAAGACGCTGGCTGCCACTGGGTTTTGTCCGCATCCAGCCATCCGAAATCATGAAGATCGCCATGCCGCTCATGCTCGCCTGGTACTTCCACAAGTACGAAGCCGTGCTGAAGATCAAGCACTACGCCATCGCCAGCCTGCTGTTGCTCGTTCCCTTCGCCATGATCGCCAAGCAGCCGGACCTCGGCACCGCGCTGCTGGTCGGCGCCGTCGGCTTTTACGTCATCTTCTTCGCCGGCCTGCCGTGGAAGATCATCATCGGTCTCATCGTCACCGGCGCCGCGGCCGCCCCCTTGCTCTGGCATGCGCTGCACGACTACCAGCAAAAGCGCATCCTGACCCTCATCGACCCGACCACCGACCCGCTCGGCACGGGCTACCACATCATCCAGTCGATCATCGCCATCGGCTCCGGCGGCAGCTTCGGCAAGGGCTACCTGAACGGCACGCAGACTCACCTCGAATTCATCCCGGAAAAGCACACCGACTTCATCTTCGCCGTCTATTCCGAAGAATGGGGCCTGCTCGGCAACGCCCTGCTGCTGTTCCTCTACACCCTGCTCATCGGGCGCGGCCTGATGATCGCCTCCGGCGCCCCGACGCTGTTCTCGCGCCTGCTCGCCGGCGCCATCACGCTCGGCTTTTTCACCTACGCCTTCATCAACATGGGCATGGTCAGCGGCATCCTGCCCGTTGTCGGCGTGCCGCTGCCCTTCATGAGCTACGGCGGCACGGCGCTGGTCACGCTGTTCGTCGGCATCGGCGTGCTCATGTCGATCCAGACCCACCGCATGCTGGTCAAAAAATGATCCGGACTATCGCCCCCCTGGCCCTCGCCCTGCTGCTCGCCGCCTGCGGCAGCACGCCGCCCGCCCCGCTGCAGAATCCTACGGTCGACCGGGAAAAACAGGCAAATTCGAAATCGCCGACGCCGACCCGCAAGCCGACCGCGACCCTCAAGCGCGGCGGCGGCTTCTACAAGGATGATGGCCCGGCCGACGACATCCCCGACGGTCTCGACGACATCCCCGACGCCGAACCGAAGTGGGAGCCGCTGCACAAGCCGGCAACCAAACCCTACGTCGTCCTCGGCAAGGAATATGTGCCGAACACCGCGCTCAAGCCCTACAAGGCACGCGGCATCGCCAGCTGGTACGGCAAGAAATTCCACGGCCAGAAGACCTCGATCGGCGAGCCCTACGACATGTTCGCCATGACCGCCGCCCACCCCACCCTGGCGCTACCCTCCTATGTCCGCGTGACCAGCGTGCACAGCGGCAATTCGGTGATCGTCCGCGTCATCGACCGCGGCCCCTTCCACGCCGACCGCATCATCGACCTTTCCTACACCGCCGCCTACAAGCTCGGCCTGATCAACGGCGGGAGCGGCCTGGTCGAGGTCGAGGCGATCATTCCCGGCGAGGCGACCGGCACCACCTACGCGCAGATCACGCCGCCGCGGCCGGGCAAGGCCGAAAGCGATGAAATCGAGCAACAAGCGCGCCGTCTGGCGCTCGAGGAAACGCCAGCCGGTACCGGCGGCGATGGTGCTGCAGCCAAAGGCATCTACCTGCAACTCGGCGCCTTTGCCAATGCCGACAACGCCGAAAACCTCAAAAATCACCTGCTGCGCGAACTCGACTGGCTCAGCGAAAACATGCGGATCAATCCGGGCGACGGCGTTCACCGTCTGCACCTCGGCCCCTACGCCAGCCGCAGCGAAGCCGAACGGGTGGCGGGAAGAATCCGCACCACCCTGGGCTATCAGCCGACCGTCGTCAGCCGCTAAGCGGCAGCCGCGTTGTTGACCGTGGCGACCACCACGTTGCCGTTGCCCTGATATTCGAGACTGGAAAAACTCATCATCCGGGCCATCGCGATGCCCCGACCGTTCGGATCGAAAGCCCGCTCGGGATCGAAAGCCAGGAACTTGGTCCATTCGAAACCGTTGCCCTGGTCGGAAATCGTAAACTCCACGGAATCCGGCCGGCGCTCCAGCCGGATCGTCGCAAAGCGGTCGCGAAACTGCGGCAAGGCCAGCCGGCGAAGGATTTCCGCCTCCCAGTCACCCTCCCATTTGAGCAGGGACTTCTCCTGGTAGCTGATGCCAAGGTTGCCGTGCTCGACGGCATTGACCATGAGATCCGAGAGCCCCGGCGCCACGACATCGGGCACCGGACACAAGGCGGCCAGCACGGGAACCAGGCTGTTAATCTCGTCGAGGGTGACAAAGCGGTATTCGACGCTGCGAATGAGCTTTTGCGCCTCTTCCAGGTGGGCTGCCCGGCTGCGCAACTGGCTGCGCGTGCGCCGATCCTCAAGCGCGACGCGAACAATCGAGGTCAGCGCCTCCGGTTCGTAGGGCTTGGTCAGATAGTAGTAAGCACCCGCTTCAAGACCTTCGCGCACCTGATCGGGGGACGACGCAGCCGTCTGAATGATGACCGGAATGTCGGCAAAGCGCGCCTCGCGTTTCATGCGGCGGAGGAATTCCATGCCGTCCAGCTCGGGCATCATGCGGTCGAGAATGACCAGCGAAAAATGGCTCTCCGGTGCGATCAGACTGGCCCAGGCGGCCAGCGGATCGCTGTGCATTTCCAGCGCGATCTCTTCCTGATCGAGAAATTCCTCGATGATGAACAGGTTCAACTCTTCATCGTCGACGACGAGAACGCGCTCCTTATCCATGAGTCCTGTCTCCCTTTTTCGCGGCAGATATTCAATGCAGGCGGCCCCGGCAAGCCTCTCGCCGGCGAAGCGAGATCCTAGCACGCGCCGTCCCTTTGACCAGGATCAATGGCGATCCGGCTACGCTGGCTATACTCGCGCGCTTGATATTCCGGATGTCTGCCATGACCTCCCTGCCCGATCTCGTCTGCCCGGCCGGTAGCCTGCCGGCCCTCAAGGCTGCCGTCGACAACGGTGCCGATGCCGTTTATCTCGGCTTCAAGAACGACACCAACGCGCGCAATTTTGCCGGCCTCAATTTCGACCAGAAAACCATGGCCGACGGCATTCGCTACGCCCACGCCAAGGGTCGCGAAGTACTGCTGGCGATCAACACCTTTCCCCAGGCCGGCCGCGTCGCCGACTGGCAAAAAGCCGTCGATGGCGCGGTCGACCATGGCGTAGACGCCATCATCCTGGCCGACATCGGCCTGCTCGACTACGCCCGCAACCGCCATCCGCAGCAACGGCTGCACCTCTCGGTGCAAGGCTCGGCGACCAGCTATGAAGCGATCAATTTCTGTCAGCGCGAATTCGGCATCCGCCGCGCCGTGCTGCCGCGCGTACTGACCCTGGCCCAGGTCGAGAACGTCATCAGGAATACCTCCGTTGAAATCGAAGTCTTCGGCTTCGGCAGCCTGTGCGTCATGAACGAGGGCCGCTGCTGGCTGTCCTCGTATGCCTGCGGCGAGTCGCCGAACACCGTTGGCGCCTGCTCGCCGGCCAAGTACGTCAAATGGGACAAGAAACCGGGGGCCATGGAAACCCGCCTCAACGGCGTGCTCATCGACCGTTTCGGCGACGACGAGCCGGCCGGCTACCCGACGTTGTGCAAGGGCCGCTTCGAGGTCCAGGGCGAAACCTATTACGCGCTCGAAGAGCCGACCAGCCTCAACGTGCTGGAAATCCTGCCCGAAATTCTCAAAATCGGCGTCCGCGCCATCAAGGTCGAAGGCCGCCAGCGCAGCCCGGCCTACGTCACCCAGGTCACCCGCACGCTGCGCGCGGCGCTCGATTCGCTGCGCGACGGGAGCGAACGATTCCACGTCAAACCGGCCTGGCAGGCCGAGCTTTCCAAAGTCTCCGAAGGCAGCCAGGCGACGCTTGGCGCCTACAACCGGCCGTGGCGCTGAAGGACAAGGCAGCATGAAACTCTCGCTCGGACCCCTCCTCTATTTCTGGCCCAAGGCCGAGGTCATGGAGTTCTACGCCGACATGGCCGAGAACCCGGCGCTCGACATCATCTACGTCGGCGAAGTCGTCTGCTCACGCCGCCAGCAGTTGCGCACTACCGACTGGATCGGCCTGGCCCGCGACCTGACCGATGCCGGCAAGCAGGTCGTCGTTTCGGCCCAGGCCCTGCTCGAATCGGAAAGCGACCTCAAGGCGCTGCGCCGGCTCATCGATGAATCCGGCTGCCGGCTCGAGGCCAACGACCTCGGCGCGGTCAACCTCGTGCACGGCGAGGATTTCGTCGCCGGCCCACACCTCAACATCTACAACGAGACGACGCTCGCCTCGTTCGCCCGCTTCGGCCTCAAGCGCTGGGTGCCGCCGCTCGAGGGTACACGGGCGATGATCGCGACGCTGCACGCCAGCAAGCCGGCCGATGTCGAGACCGAGATTTTTGCCTTCGGCAAGATTCCGCTCGCCTTTTCGGCCCGCTGCTTCACGGCCCGTCACTACAGCCTGAACAAGGACGACTGCCAGTTCAAGTGTCTCGACCACGCCGAAGGCCTGACACTGAAAACGCGCGAAGGCCAGGACTTTCTCTGCATCAACGGCATCCAGACGATGTCGGCGCAAAGCTATAACCTGCTGCGCGAAATCCCGGACATGCTAAAGATGGGCATCGACATCGTCCGCATCAGCCCGCAGAAGGACCACATCAAGGCCATCATCGCCGCCTTCGATGCCGCCCGACGTGGCGAAGCGGTGGATGTCGACAGCCGGGAATGGAACAGCAGCGGCCTGGTCGATGGCTACTGGTTCGGTGATGCGGGTATAGTCCAGCACCATACGCAAGCCTTGGCACAACTCGGAGCCTGATCATGAACGGCAGCTTTACCATCCCCAAATTCCGCCTGCCCGCCTTTGTCGCCAACCTCGGCCACAAGCTGCCGCAATGGCCGCATGCGCTGGTGCTGGTGGCCGGCCTCAACGCCGCGCTGAAAATGAAACTGCTGCCGGAAAGCGAACTGGCCCTGCTCGAAGACAAGCTGTTTCGCGTCCGCGTTCTCGATACCGGCGGCGAGGCTTCATACACCTACACCAACGGCCTGTTCCGGCCGGTCTTCCGCCCGCAACGCGAACCCGACCTGGCTTTTGCCGCCAATCTGTCAGCCTACCTGCAGTTACTTTCGCGTCAGGAAGACCCGGACACCTTGTTCTTCAACCGTGAACTGGAAATCACCGGCGACACCGAGCTTGGCTTGGTCGTCAAGAACATGCTCGACGCGGTCGAATGGCCGAAATTTTCAGCCAGGCTGCCAGTTTTCCGCCACTAGGCCAGGCTAATCCGGTCCGACCACACTCCTACGGTCAGCCGGAAATTCGGGCCAAAATTGAAATCCGTTCCACTCAGGCGATCGGCACGATACTGAGCGTTTCGGCCAGTTCGATGGGGGTCGCCAGGCCCTGCATTTCACGAATGCTGCGCGGCCCGAGATAGACGGCGACGCCGGCCTGTAGATCGCCTTCGGCCGACATCAGATGCGAACGAATGGCCGGGTACTCATGCCCCAAGGCTTCGAGCACTTCACCCACGGTATCGCCACTGGCCATGATTTCATGCTGGCCACCGGCAAAGCTGCGCAGCGCCTGCGGAATATGAACGGATACGACGGGAGAATCGAACATGATGTGCCTCCTCGCGGTCTGTGTCTGTAAGACAGGCCGCGGCAGCAAGGGTTCACCCAATAAAAACGGGAGGCCGCAGCCTCCCGTTCTGTTCTTGAGACGAAACCGACCTCAGTTTTTCTTTTGCGCGTCGAGACGGAACTTGACGTAAGAACCCGGCGCATCTTCGATGACCTTGAGGGCACCGTCGTCCGGCTGGCGTGCCTTGACCTTGGCATTGCCGCCGGGCAGGCTGGTCACCCACTCGTTCCAGTGCGTCCACCACGAACCGGCATTCTGCGTGGCGCCGGCCAGGAAGTCTTCCGGGCTTTCCGGCAGATCACCGTCAGTCGCGTCATTGGTCCAGAAACCGTACTTGTTGGCGACCGGCGGATTGACGATACCGGCGATGTGGCCCGAGCCACCAAGGACGAACTTGGTGTTGCCGGACGGCAGACGGGCACCCATGTAGGTACTCTTCCACGGCGCGATGTGGTCTTCGATGGTCGAGATGAAGTAGCACGGGGTCTTGACCTTGCTGATGTCGATCTTGACGCCGCCCAGGGTGATGCCGCCCGGTTCCTTGAGCAGGTTGGCGAGGTACATGTTGCGCAGGTAGAAGCTGTGCATGGCGGCCGGCATGCGGGTCGAATCGGAGTTCCAGTAGAGCAGGTCGAAGGGGAACGGATCCTTGCCCATCAGGTAGTTGTTGACCACGAAGGACCAGATCAGGTCGTTGGCACGCAGCATGTTGAAAGTGCCGGCCATTTCCGAACCCTCGAGGAAGCCACGCTCGGCCATCTTCTTTTCCAGACCGGCAACAGCACCTTCATCGAGGAAGATGCCCAGTTCGCCCGGCTCGGAGAAATCGAGCATGGTCGTGAAGAAGGTCGCCGAGGCCACGCGCTTGTCCTTCTTGGCCGTCATGTAGGCCAGCGTGGTCATGAGCAACGTACCGCCCAGGCAGTAGCCGGCCATGTTGACGCTGCTCTCGCCGGTATGGGCGCAAACCTGGTTGATCGCTTCGAGCGAACCTTCGAGCAGGTAGTTTTCGAAGGACTTGGCAGCCAGCCTCTCGTCCGGGTTGGTCCACGACATGATGAAGGTGGTGTGGCCCTGGTCGGTCGCCCATTTGACCAGCGAGTTCTTCTCGCGCAGGTCGAGGATGTAGTACTTGTTGATCCACGGCGGAACGATCAGGAAGGGCTTCTTGTTCTGGTCCGGCGTCGTCGGGGTGTACTGGATGAGCTGGAACAGTTCGTTCTGGAAGACCACCTTGCCCGGCGTCGTGGCCACGTTCTTGCCCATTTCGAAGGCGGAGGTGTCGGTCATCCGGATGCGCAACTGGCCGTCGCCGGATTCGACGTCGTGCAGCAGGTTGTTGAGGCCCTTGATGAGGTTCTGGCCATTGCTCTTGACGGTCTCGCGGAAGACTTCCGGGTTGGTCAGGGCGAAGTTGGACGGCGACAGCGCGTCAATGTACTGACGGGTGAAGAAATTGACCTTCTGCTGGGTGGCTTCGTCCAGCCCCTCGGTGCCGGCGACGGTGTCGTGCAGGTGACGGGCCGTGATCAGGTACGACTGCTTGACGAAGTCGAACATGAAATGCTCTTCCCATTCCTCGTCACGGAAACGGTTGTCGCCTTTCTTTGGCGCGGCGACCGGGTGGCTGCCCGGCAAGCCCATCATCTTCATGCTGGTGTTTTGCCACAGCGAGAAGTAGTCCCACATCATGTTCATCTGGGTCTGGGCCATCTTGTACGGATTGGCCAGCAGACGGGAAGACAGGTCCATGAAGGCCTTGGCCACGCCGAGTTCGTCGGCCGGCGCTTCAACGCCGTCCTTGGCCTTCTTTTCCATGAACTGGGTGATCAGGCGTGAGGCACGCTGGGCAACTTCAGCGTAAGTCTTGGCCATTTCGGCCGGGTTCGGCAGGTTCATCCCCTGGTTTTCGGTTTGCTGCGACATCTTGAAACTCCCTCTGTCAGTGCGTAACGGCTTTAGGTTGCAACCGCGAATAGCGAATCACTCCGTCGGTGTCCGTGCTGCGCGACAACCGACCAGCTTGCTCAAGGTAGTTCAGATGGGCAATCGCTTCGCCCATCGCGAACATCGTTTGGTGTGTATCGAGTGCCCGATTGAACAACACATCAAGCAACTCGGCTGCGCTCTGTGGCGCTCGTTCACAGCTATCCTCCAAGGCTTGCAGTCGTTCTTCATGGTGCGACCGCAGAGCCTCGACCCGCGCCCGCACCCCTTTGAAGGGCAAACCGTGCGAAGGCAATACCAGTGTCTCTTCCGGAATGGTCCGAGCCATCTCGTCCAGCGAATCGAGGAACCAGCGCAAGGCATCAGCCCTGGGGGTTGCCGCAAAAACGCTGATATTGGTCGAAATTCTCGGCAAAAGCATGTCGCCTGAAATTAACACGCCGAGTTCAACACAGTAAAGCGCCATATGTTCAGGCGCATGACCGTGACCGATCAAAATTTGCCATTTTTTCCCGTCGACCGTAGCAATGTCGCCGATCTTCAGACGGTCATAGTATTCGGGCAGCGCCGGCACCGCCTTGCGATAACCCGAGCCGCGCTTCTCGAACCGGGCCAGATGCTCGCCATCCAGCCCATGCTGGCGAAACTGCTCGACCATGAAACGTGCACCGTGGCCGCCCACCTCGTTCCACACCACGTGCGCCGTCAGGAACTCGCCGGCGGTCATCGACAACGGGGCGCCGGTCTTTTCCATGAGCCAGGTCGCCAGCCCGAGATGGTCGGGATGAAAATGGGTGACGATCAGGCGCGTCACCGGGCCGTCGAGTTTTTCCAGGATCTGCGTCCACATTCCGCGTACCGCATCGTCCGGGAAACCCGTGTCGACAATGACCCAGCCCGCGCCGTCGCGGAGCAGCCAGAGGTTGATGTGATCGAGCTGGAAGGGCAGCGGCATGCGCAGCCAGAAAACGCCGGGCGCGACTTCGGTCAGTTCGCCGGCGGCCGGCGGATGGGCGTGGGGAAAATGCAGGGACATGGTCAAGCCTTTTATATGCAGGCGAACAACTTACCATACGGTAGCGGATTGAAAAAAGCCCCCGCATCTGTTTAACTTGGCCGCACCTTGAGGAGACCAATTTGAGCCAGACGGCCACCACCTTCGCCATTTCCGACCTTGCTCGGGAATTCGGCATCACGCCGCGCACCATCCGCTTCTGGGAAGACCAGGGCATCCTGTCGCCCGAGCGCGAAGGCAGCAAGCGCGTGTTCACCCGCCGCGACCGGGCGCGCCTCAAGATGGCGCTGCGCGGCAAGCGTCTCGGCTTGTCGCTGGCCGAAATCAAGGACTTGATCGGCATGTACGCCTCGACCGAGGACGAAACACCGCAACTGCTCGAATGCCTGCGCGTCATGGAAAAGCGCCGCGCCGCACTGGAACAGCAGCGCGAAGACATCGAGGCGATGCTGTCCGAAATCACCGAATTCGAGCACCAGTGCGAACTGGAACTGGCTCGCCGCAATGCCTCGTAAAAAATGTTCGATGTTTAGTTGACGTTAACGTCAACGTAAATACAATCACGACCTATGACCAAAATTTTCGACCCCCACTTTGCCGCGCGCGTCAGCGCCAGTTTTGCCCGTCAGAACGCCATGGAACTCATCCAGGCGACGATGCCGGTCATCGAACACGGCCGGACGGAGATCCATCTGCCGCACTGGACGGGCGTCGAGCAGCAGCATGGTTTCGTCCATGGTGGCGTCGTCGGCATGATTGCCGATTCGGCGGCCGGCTATGCGGCGATGACCGTCGTGCCGGAAACGGCATCGGTGTTGACGGTCGAATACAAGATGAACCTGGTCGCCCCGGCCGACGGCGAGAAGCTTATCGCCCGCGGCAAGGTGGTGCGCCCGGGGAAAACATTGATCATTACCCAGGCCGAAGTCTTCGCCGTGAAAGACGGCCGGGAAACGCTGTGTGCGCTGATGCAGCAGACCATCATGGTCATGCACGGCAAGACTGAAAAATAAATCGATAACGGAGACAAACCATGAACATACCCAGCCTCGACTTCGCCCTCGGCGAAGACATCAACCTGCTGCGCGACGCGGTGAAGACCTTTGCCGACGCCGAAATCGCGCCGCGCGCCGCCGAAGTGGACCGCATCAATCATTTCCCGGCCGACCTCTGGAAGAAATTCGGCGACATGGGCCTGCTCGGCATGACGGCCGGCGAGGAATACGGTGGCACCAACATGGGCTACCTCGCCCACATCGTCGCGCTCGAGGAAATCTCGCGCGCCTCGGCCTCCATTGGTCTCTCCTACGGCGCTCACTCGAATCTGTGCGTTAACCAGATCCGCCGCAACGGCACCGAAGCGCAGCGCCAGAAATACCTGCCCAAACTGATCTCCGGCGATCACGTCGGTGCCCTGGCGATGTCCGAGCCGAGCGCCGGCTCCGATGTCGTCTCGATGAAGCTCAAGGCCGAGAAAAAGGGCGACCGCTACGTCCTTAATGGTTCGAAGATGTGGATCACCAACGGCGGCGACGCCGACACGCTGGTCGTCTACGCCAAGACCGACCCGAATGCCGGGGCCAAGGGCATGACCGCCTTCATCGTCGAAAAGGGCACGAAAGGCTTCAGCCACGGCACCCACCTCGACAAGCTCGGCATGCGCGGCTCGAATACCTTCCCGCTCTTCTTCGATGACTGCGAAATACCGGAAGAAAACGTCCTCGGCGGCGTCGGCAACGGCACCAGGGTGCTGATGTCCGGCCTCGACTACGAACGCGCCGTGCTCTGCGGCGGGCCGCTCGGCATCATGGCCGCCTGCATGGATGTCGTCGTGCCTTTCCTCCACGAACGCAAGCAGTTCGGCCAGGCCATCGGCGAATTCCAGCTCATGCAAGGCAAGGTCGCCGACATGTACTCGACCTGGATGGCCACCCGTGCCTATGTCTATGCCGTCGGCCGCGCCTGCGATGCCACCGACCACGCCCGGACGCTGCGCAAGGACGCCGCCGGCGCCATCCTCTATTCGGCCGAAAAGGCGACCTGGATGGCCGGCGAGGCGATCCAGACGCTGGGCGGCGTCGGCTACACCAACGAGTACCCGGTCGGCCGTTTGTGGCGCGATGCCAAGCTCTACGAGATCGGGGCCGGCACCTCGGAAATCCGTAGAATGCTGATTGGTCGCGAACTTTTCGCCGAAACCGCTTAACACGCTCCTGCCGGTGCTTCCGAGCAGGGAGCACCGCAACCTGGAGCTCACAGCATGACTGTTACCCTACGTACCCTCACCGCCAACGATGCCGAAGCACTGGAGCAGGTTCGCCAGTACTTCCGCAATTACGCGGCCTGGCTCGGCGTCGATCTGTCGTACCAGAACTTCGACCAGGAGATGGCCTCCCTGCCCGGCGCCTATGTCGCACCGCAGGGCCGGCTGTTCTTTGCCGAAGTCGATGGCCGCCCGGCCGGTTGCGTCGGTGTGCGTCCGATGCCGGACAGCGATGGCGTCTGCGAGATGAAACGCCTCTACGTCGAGCCCGAAGCGCGCGGCCACGGGGTCGGCGCGACGCTGGCCCTGGCCGCGATCAAGGCCGCCAAGGACATCGGCTATCGCAAGCTGATCATCGACACCCTGCCCAACATGCGCATGGCCGTGAAGCTCTACCGCGAACTGGGTTTCACCGAGGCGCCGAACTATTACCAGACGCCGGTCGAAGGCACGATGTTCCTCGCCCTCGATCTCGACAACTGGTCGGAAGAAGAAATCCGCAGCGAAAACCTCTCCCACCTGTTCGACTTCAACCGCGCCTGGGCCGGCCAGATGCAGGCCGTCGACCCCAATTATTTCGACAAGCTGTCGCAGTTGCAGACCCCGGAATTCCTGTGGATCGGCTGTTCCGATTCACGCGTCCCGGCCAACCAGATCGTCGGCCTGTTGCCGGGCGAGGTCTTCGTCCATCGCAACGTCGCCAACGTCGTCGTGCACACCGACCTCAACTGCCTGTCGGTCATCCAGTACGCCGTCGATGTGTTGAAAGTGAAGCACATCATGGTCGTCGGCCACTATGGCTGCGGCGGCGTCGGTGCCGCACTGCGCCGCGACCGGGTCGGCGTCGTCGATCTCTGGCTGCGCCATGTCCATGACGTGCATAACAAGCACCTGGCCAACGTCGACAGCCTGCCCGAAGCCCAGCGCCACGACCGCCTGTGCGAACTCAACGTGCTCGAACAGGTGGTCAATGTCTGCCACAACCCGGTCGTCCAGGATGCCTGGGCGCGCGGCCAGCAACTCACCGTCCACGGCTGGATCTATGGCCTCAAGGACGGCCTGATCCACGACCTCGGCATCACCGTCGACCACCCGCAGGATTTGCCTTTCCGTTACGACGCCGCACTGAAAGCGTTGGACGCCTAATTACAACACGCACGCAGGAGAAATCAGCATGAATGACCCGATCGTTATCGTTTCCGCCACCCGTACCGCCATGGGCGCCTTTCAGGGCGGCTTCAGCGCCCTGACCGCCGCCAACCTCGGCGCCGTGGCCATCAAGGCCGCCGTCGAGCGCGCCGGCATCGACGCCAACCTGATCGAGGAAGTGCTCATGGGCTGCGTGCTGCAAGCCGGCCAGGGCCAGGCTCCGGCCCGCCAGGCGGCATTGCAGGCCGGCCTGCCGATTTCGGCCGGCTGCGCCACCATCCACAAGGTCTGCGGCTCGGCCATGAAGGCGACCATGCTCGGTCACGACGGCATTCTCGCCGGCTCCTACGGTGCCGCCGTGGTCGGCGGCATGGAGTCGATGACCAACGCCCCCTACCTGCTGGCCAAGGCGCGCGGCGGTTATCGCCTCGGCCACAGCCAGATGTTCGACCACATGTTCATGGACGGTCTCGAAGACGCTTATTCCAAGGAAACCCGCGGTCGCTTGATGGGCACCTTTGCCGAAGAATGTGCGAGCACCTACGGCTTCACGCGTGACGCGCAGGATGAATTCGCCATCCGCTCGACGACCCGCGCCATCGAAGCCAGCAACAACGGCTCCTTCGCCTGGGAAATCGCCCCGACCACCGTCGCCGGCCGCAAGGGCGATGTCGTGATCGACAAGGACGAAGGCCCGTTTGCGGTCAACGTGGACAAAGTGTCGACGTTGAAACCGGCCTTCAAGAAGGACGGCACGGTCACCGCTGCCAACTCCTCGTCGATTTCCGACGGCGCCGCCGCCATGGTCCTCATGCGCGAATCGCAGGCGGCCAAGCTTGGCCTGTCGCCGCTGGCCCGCATCGTCGGCCACACCACGCACGCCGGCGTGCCAGCCCTGTTCCCGTCGGCCCCGGTCGGCGCCATGCAGAAGCTGTTCGCCAAGACCGGGTGGAGCGCCGAGTCGGTCGATCTGTACGAGATCAACGAAGCCTTCGCCGTCGTCACCATGGCCGCGCTGCATGACCTCAAACTCGACCCGGCCAAGGTCAACATCCATGGCGGTGCCTGCGCGCTCGGTCACCCGATCGGTGCCTCCGGCGCCCGCATCGTCGTCACCCTGCTCGGGGCGCTCAAGAAGCTCGGCAAGAAGCGCGGCGTCGCCAGCCTGTGCATCGGCGGCGGCGAAGCGACGGCGCTGGCTGTCGAAATGCTGTAATTGCCCGAATTTGTGTCGAATACCCGTTCGCTCACCTACGCCAAGCTCATCGCCGCGATGTTTTTCTGGGGTGGCACCTGGATCGCCGGGCGGATCATTGCCCAGGAGCTGACGGCGCCGCTCGCCGTCGCTTCGCTGCGTTTCGTGCTGTCCGGCGCCATCGTGGCCGGCGTGCTGCTCTTCACCGAGGGCAGCATTCCGCTGCCGGAAGGCGGGCGGGCGTGGGGGCTGGTCTGGGCACTCGGGTTTTTCGGCATTTTTCTTTACGGCCTGTGCTTCTTTTTCGGCCTGCAACGCATTTCGGCCGGGCGCGGCGCGCTGGTCGTCGCGCTCAATCCGGCCATCGTCGTCATCCTCGCCTGGCTGACCGGCAAGGAGCGCATGACGACGCGCAAGGCGATTGGCAGCCTGATTGCCTTTGCCGGCTGCCTGACGGTGATCGGCAACGGCGACCCGCTGGCGCTCATCAACGGCGAGGTCGGGATCGGCGAATGGCTGATTCTCGGCTGCGTGGCGAGCTGGGCGGCCTACACCTTCCTCGGCTGGCAGGCGACGCACCGCTTCTCGGCGCTGGCCACGACGCTCTACGCCAGCCTGAGCGGCGCCCTGCTGCTCGGCCTGGCCGCACTGTGGCAAGGTGACATCGACCCGGTCGGCTGGTCGTGGCGGGTCTGGGCCAGCATGGGCTTCCTCGCCCTGTTCGGCACGGCCATCGCCTACACCTGGTTCACCGCCGCCGTGCATCAGCTCGGCGCCGGCCACGCTTCCGTCTTCATCAATCTGGTCCCCGTCTTCGCCGTCCTGCAGGCCGCCTTGCTCCTTGACGAGCGGCTGCGTCCGGCCGTGCTGGCCGGTGGCCTGCTGGTCATCGCCGGCGTCTGGCTGACCACACGACAAAAACAATCTCTGGAGAAAACCGCATGATTCTCACGCAAGAACAGGAAATGATCCGCGACACCATGCGCGCCTTCGCGCAGGAACGCCTCGCCCCCTTCGCCGCCGACTGGGACCGCAACCACACCTTCCCTGCCGAAGCGCTCAGGGAACTCGGTGAACTCGGTGCGCTCGGCATGGTCGTGCCCGAAGAATGGGACGGCGCCGGCATGGATTACATGTCGCTGGTCCTGACCCTCGAAGAAATCGCCGCCGGCGATGGCGCCACATCGACCATCGTCTCGGTGCAGAACTCGCTGGCCTGCGGCATCACGATGAAATACGGCACCGACGCGCAGAAGGAAGAATGGCTCAAGCCGCTGGCCCGTGGCGAGAAACTCGGCTGCTTCTGCCTGACCGAGCCGCACACCGGCTCCGATGCCTCGGCGATCACCACGCGCGCTGACCGCGACGGAGATTCCTTCGTGCTCAACGGCGTCAAACAGTTCATCACGACTGGCAAGCATGCCCAGATGGCCATCGTCTTCGCCGTGACCGACAAGGCGGCCGGCAAGAAGGGCATTTCCTGTTTCCTGATCCCGACCGCGACGCCTGGCTTCATCGTCGGCCGGACCGAGGACAAGATGGGCCAGCACGCTTCCGATACCGTGCAGATCATCCTCGAGAACTGCCGCGTCCCCGCCTCGGCGCTGCTCGGCCAGGAAGGCGAAGGCTACAAGATTGCCCTCTCCAACCTCGAAGCCGGCCGCATCGGCATCGCCGCCCAGAGCATCGGCATGGCCCGCGCCGCATTCGAAGCGGCCGTGCGCTACGCCAGGGAACGCGTCACCTTCGGCGTGGCTATCATCGACCACCAGGCCGTCAATTTCCGCCTGGCCGACATGAACACCCTGCTCGACGCCGCCCGCCTCATGGTCTGGCGCGCTGCGCAGCTCAAGGATGCCGGCAAGCCGTGTTTGAAAGAGGCCTCGATGGCCAAGATGTTCGCCTCCGAAGCCGCCGAGAAGATCGCCTCGGACGCCATCCAGATCCACGGCGGCGTCGGCTACACCAGCGACTTCCCGGTCGAACGGATCTATCGTGACGTGCGCATCTGCCAGATCTACGAAGGCGCCAACGACATCCAGCGACTGGTCATCGGACGCAGCATCGCCGCCGAGTAATTCAAACCGAATGCTACGGTCGACCGAAAAAAAAGCCCAAAAATGAAATCGACCGTAGCCCCGACGAGGAGACAAAGATGACCGACACGGAAAACGCCAACCCGGCCCCGATCGATTTCTGGTTCGATTTTTCCAGCCCCTACGGCTACCTGCTCAGCGAGAAGATCGATGCCCTCGCCGCCCGCTACGGCCGCAAGGTGCGCTGGCACCCGATCCTGCTCGGCATCGTCTTCAAGGCCACCGGCTCCCGGCCGCCAGCCGACAACGTGAGCAGCAAGGGGCTTTACATGTTCCGCGACTTCCACCGTTCGGCGCGGCACATGGGCATCCCCTTCAACCCGCCGAGCCGCTTCCCGCTGCCGACGCAGAACGCCGCCCGCGCCTACTACTGGCTGCGCGGCCAGGACTGCGCGCTGGCCCGGGCTTTTGCCCAGGCGACCTATCGCGCCTATTTTGTAGGCGATCTCGACATCTCGTCGCCCGACACCGTGCTCGACATCGCCGCGACGCTCGGCATCGACCGCGAACAACTCGCCGCCGCCCTGCAAACACCCGAGATCAAGGCCCGCCTCAAGGACGAATGCGACCAGGCCCTGGCCGCCGGCGTCTTCGGTTCGCCGCACGTGATCATCGACGGCGAGCCCTTCTTCGGCGCCGACCGCCTGCCGCAGATCGAACACTGGCTGCAGAAGGGTGGCTTCTGACATGCAACGACTCTGCGTCTTCTGCGGCTCCAACGCCGGCAACAACCCCATCTATCGCGCCGAAGCCGAAAAGCTCGGCCGCCTGCTCGCCGCGCGCGGCATCGAGCTGGTCTATGGCGCCGGCAATATCGGCCTCATGGGCGCCGTCGCCGATGCCTGCCTGGAAGCCGGCGGCACGGTCATCGGCGTCATCCCCGAAGCGCTCATGGGCAAGGAAGTCGCCGGCCGCGCCGTCGATCACCGGGCGTTGACGCGCATCGAGGTCGTCGATTCGATGCACACGCGCAAGGCGCGCATGGCCGAATTGTCCGACGGTTTCATCGCCCTGCCCGGCGGTTTCGGCACCTTCGAGGAATTCTGCGAAATCCTGACCTGGGGCCAGCTCGGCTTTCACACCAAGCCGATGGGCCTGCTCAACTTGAACGGCTTCTACGACCCGCTGCTGGCGATGTTCGACCAGGCTGTCGCCGAAGGCTTCCTGCGCGCCGAGAACCGGGCCATGGTGCTCGCCGACACCGACATCGAAAAGCTGCTGGCCACCATGGCCGGCTACCGGCCGGAGCCGGTCAGCAAATGGCTAAAAGAGGAAAAGCAGTTGTAACGCTTTCCAAATCGCAATTCAGGTAACGCACACATAAAAGAAGCGAGGAGACATGACCATCCTGAAATCCCAACTCAACCCGCGCTCGGCCGATTTCCAGGCCAACGCGGCGGCCATGGCCACCGTCGTCGCCGACCTGCACGAGAAGGTCGAGAAGATCGCCCTCGGCGGCCCGGAAGCGGCGCGCCAGAAGCATCTGGCCCGCGGCAAGCTGCTGCCGCGCGAGCGGGTCAATGGCCTGCTCGACCCCGGCACGCCCTTCCTCGAGATCGGCCAGTTCGCGGCCTACGGCATGTACGGCGGCGACGTGCCGGCGGCGTCGGTGATCGCCGGCATCGGCCGCGTCAATGGCGTCGAGTGCATGGTCGTCGCCAACGATGCGACCGTGAAGGGCGGCACCTACTACCCGCTGACCGTCAAGAAACACCTGCGCGCCCAGGAAATCGCCTTGGAAAACCGCCTGCCCTGCGTCTATCTCGTCGATTCCGGCGGCGCCTTCCTGCCCATGCAGGACGAGGTTTTTCCGGACAAGGAACACTTCGGCCGCATCTTCTTCAACCAGGCCAACCTGTCGGCCCAGGGCATCCCGCAGATCGCCGCCGTCATGGGTTCATGCACGGCCGGCGGCGCCTACGTCCCGGCGATGTGCGACGAGTCGATCATCGTCAAGAACCAGGGCACGATCTTTCTCGGCGGCCCGCCGCTGGTCAAGGCAGCAACCGGTGAAGTCGTCTCGGCCGAGGACCTCGGCGGTGCCGACGTGCATACGCGGATTTCCGGCGTCGTCGATCATCTGGCCGAGAACGACGCGCACGCGCTGGCCATCGCCCGGCGCATCGTCAAGGATCTGAACTGGCAGAAGCAGCCGCCGGTCAGCCTCACCACCCCGACCGAACCGGCCTATGCCACCGAAGAACTGTACGGCGTCATCCCGACCGATTCGAAAAAGCCCTTCGACGTGCGCGAAATCATCGCCCGCATCGTCGACGGCTCGGATTTCGACGAATTCAAGGCGCGCTACGGCACGACGCTGGTCTGCGGCTTCGCCCGCATTTACGGCTATCCCGTGGGGATCGTCGCCAACAACGGCATCCTGTTCAGCGAATCGGCCCTCAAGGGCGCGCATTTCATCGAACTCTGCGCCCAGCGCGGCATCCCGCTCGTCTTTTTGCAGAACATCACCGGCTTCATGGTCGGCCGCAAGTACGAAAACGGCGGCATCGCCCGCGACGGCGCCAAGATGGTGACGGCCGTCGCCACCGCCAAGGTGCCCAAATTCACCGTCGTCATCGGCGGCAGCTTCGGCGCCGGCAACTACGGCATGTGCGGCCGCGCCTACTCGCCGCGCTTCCTGTGGATGTGGCCGAATGCCCGCATCTCGGTGATGGGTGGCGAACAGGCGGCCGGCGTGCTGGCCACCGTCAAGCGCGATGGCATCGAAGCCGCCGGCAAGACCTGGAGCGCAGAGGAAGAAGCCGCCTTCAAGGACCCGATCCGCGAGCAGTACGAAACGCAGGGCCATCCGTATTACGCCTCGGCGCGGCTGTGGGACGACGGCATCATCGACCCGGCCGATACCCGGCGGGTCCTGGGCTTGGGGCTGTCGGCGTCGATGAACGCGCCGGCCGAAGAAACGAAGTTCGGCATTTTCCGGATGTAAGGCGATGTACCTGCCCAAGCATTTTGCGGAAACCGACATCGGCGTCATGCACGAGCTGATGCGGGCCTTTCCGCTCGCCACGCTCGTCACGCAAGGCCCGGACGGTCTCGACGCCAACCACATTCCGCTGCATCTGGATGCAGGCGCCGGCCCCAACGGCACCCTGCGCGGCCATGTTGCGCGGGCCAATCCGCTGGCGGCGGATGCTACGGTCAACCGGAAAATTCTGGCCATTTTCAAAGGCCCGGACACCTACATCAGCCCCTCCGGCTACGCCACCAAGGCCGAACACGGCAAGGTCGTGCCGACCTGGAATTACGTGGCGGTGCATGCCTACGGCGAACTGCGATTGGTCGAAGACAGAGACTGGCTGCTGAACCAGCTCGACACCCTGACCACCGAGCATGAAACCGCCCTGCCCCACCCATGGTCCATCGACGACGCGCCGGCCGATTACATCGGCAAGATGCTCGGGGCGATTGTCGGGATCGAGATTGCCATCGACCGCCTGGTCGGGAAATGGAAGGTCAGCCAGAATCAGCCGGCGGTCAATCAGGCGAGCTTGATTGCCGCGCTGGACGGGCAGCCGATGGCGGGGTTGATTCGGGAGAGGGGTTTTAAATGACCGTTTCTGGGGTTCCGTTGAATGGGCTTGGGGTTCCGTTGAATGGGCTTGGGGTTCCGTTGAATGGGCTTGGGGTTCCGCCTTGCTGGCGGGCGTACTTTCTTTTGCTTCGCCAAAAGAAAGTAGCCAAAGAAAAGGCGACCCCGGGGGCGGCGCCCTGCGGGTTCCTTGCGCTACTCGGCGAGCCGGGCGGCTTGCCTAAACTCGCCTGCGGCTCAAACAAGGCAAGCCGACAGCCCCCGGTCCGCCTGCGTTGCTCAGCGCCTTCCACGGGGACCCGAAAGGCGTCCACGGGCAACCACAGGAGCCTGAATGGACATTGCTACGGTCAACCGGGGAAAAAGGCCAAAAATGAAATCCACCGGTCGTTAGCGGACGCCTTACCGGGCCCCTTGGAAGGTGCCGAGCAACGCAGGGGCTGGCGGGAAAAGGGCGAGGACTGTCTGAGGGCGCAGCCCGAGTTCCGCAGCCCCCGCCAGTCCCGAGTAGCGCAGGGAACCGGCGCAGCCGGCACCGACCCAGGGTCGCCTTTTCTTTGCTTACTTTCTTTTGGCGAAGCAAAAGAAAGTGAGACGCCCCTCAAGGGCGGAACCCCAAGCCAATTCAAGCGCCCCGCCTGAGCAACAAGGAGCCAAGCAAATGTTAAAAGTCGACACCCTCCACCAAGCCTACGGCGGCAGCCACATCCTCCGTGGCCTCTCCTTCGAGGTCAAAACCGGTGAAGTCACCACGCTCCTCGGCCGCAACGGCGTCGGTAAAACCACGCTGCTCAAATCCCTGATGGGCCTCGTCAAGACAAAATCGGGCAGCATCACCTTCGACGGCAAGGACATCACCCACCTGCCGCCGCACGAACGCGTCAAGGCCGGTATCGGCTTTGTGCCGCAAGGCCGCGAGATATTCCCGCGCCTGACGGTCGAGGAAAACCTGCTCATGGGCCTCGCCACCAAGCCCGGCAGCACGCCCATCCCGCAACGCATCTTCGACATGTTCCCGGTCTTGAAGCAGATGATGCACCGCCGCGGCGGCGACCTCTCCGGCGGCCAGCAGCAACAACTCGCCATCGGCCGCGCCCTGGCCATGGGTCCGAAACTGCTCATCCTCGACGAACCGACCGAAGGCATCCAGCCCTCGATCATCAAGGACATCGAACGCGCCATCCGCATGCTGGCCGAAACCGGCGAAATGGCCATCCTGTTGGTCGAGCAATACTACGATTTCGCCGAATCCCTGGCCGACCAGTACCTGCTCATGGAACGCGGTGAGTTCATCATGCGGGGCAGGGGAGAAACGATGCCGCAGGATGGGGTGCGGGAGGCGCTGGCGGTTTGATTCTTTTGGGCTGCTCCGTGCCCAATCCGGCCATCCAGCTTTCTCCAGCGCAGACGGTCAGCAAAACCTGGGCACTTCGAGCTAAGGCGCTCCGAAGCGGTCGTTGGCGGCCTCACCATACCCGCTAAGCATCGCTGATACCGGAACTTGCGCTGCAGCGTGGAGCGATGAGGTTTCCTGATTGCAAACACTGCGTCAAGGCTTCGCCGGACATTGGCTTGCCAAATAAATACCCCTGGAATACCTGGCAGCCCGCGTCGGCCAGGAAGTCGCGCTGGGCTTCTGTTTCGACCCCCTCGGCCAGAACTTCCATATTCAGGTTGAGGCCAAGGGCGATGATGGCATTCGAGATGGCACAATCGCTTTGGTTGTCTGGCAAGTCACGGACAAAGGCGCGGTCGATTTTCAGGCGATTCAATGGAAAGGCCTTGAGGTAGGCTAACGATGAATACCCGGTGCCAAAATCATCAAGCGCCGTCTTGATGCCGAGACAGTGGAGACCGCGCATGATATCGATGGCACCAATCGGATCAACGATCAGCGAGCCTTCCGTGATTTCCAGCTCCAACAGGCGATGAGGCAGGCCGGTTTCGTCGAGAATCATTTGTACCGAGGCCAGCAGGTCATTGCGGCGGAATTGGCGAGCCGAGAGGTTGACGGCAACCGGAATTTCAACCCCCAATTCGGTCTGCCATGTTCGTGCCTGATGACAGGCCGCTCGCATGACCCATTCGCCAATGGGAACAATGAGTCCGGTTTCCTCGGCGACAGGAATGAACTGGACCGGCGAGACATTGCCCAATTCCGGGTTGTTCCAGCGCAGCAAGGCTTCCACCCCAACCAATTGGCCGTTCCTTGCGTTGACCTGCGGTTGATAGACGACGGAAAACTCCTGGCGATCCAGCGCCACCCGCAACATGCGTTCGAGCTTGAAAAGATGGGTGCCCATCTCGTTCATCTCGTGCGAGTAATATTTGTACAGATTGCGGCCGTCGGCCTTGGCGCTATACAAGGCAGACTCCGCCGCCATCATGAGCGTCTTGCTGTCGTGGCCGTCATTCGGATAGGTGGCGATCCCGATACTGGCGCTGACATGCGCGTTGATGCCGCCCATGGCGAATGGGCGTGAAAAAGCGCTGAGCAGCTTTTCACAAATGCTGCCTATGGTCTGTGGATCGACAATTTCGTTGAGCAATATCGAGAAGCGGTTGCCGCCAAGGCGAGCCACGATGTCGTCTTTGCGCAGGGAAACTTTGACCCGCTCAGCCGCCTCGATCAGTACCTGATCCCCGACTGAATAACCCATTGAATCATTGATCGCCTTGAAACGATCAAGGTCGAGTTGAAGTATTGAAAATTGACTGCTGTTTCTTTTCGCATTGGCCAGTTGCTGCTTAAGGGCCGAAAGCCAGGATTCCCGATTGGGAAGAGCGGTCAGTCCATCAAAGGTCCTGAGTTGATCCAGCAGCGCCTCGACCGTCTTTTGCTGGCTGAGGTCGAAAATCATGCCGGTGTAATTCACGACTTTTCCGTCCTGATTTCTCACCACGGCAATCGAAAGCAGGGCTGGATAAATCTCGCCATTCTTTCGCCGATTCCAGATTTCTCCTTCCCAGGTTCCGGATGCATCAAGTTCTTGCCACATCCGCTCGAAGAAAGTCGCGTCGTGCCGACCGGACTTGAGGATGCGCGGATGCTGGCCGATGATTTCCGAGCGGCTATAACCAGAAATTCTCAGGAAGGCTGGATTGACTTCGACGATCATCTGGTTGGCATCGGTGACCAGAATGGACTCAACGCTATTCGCAAAAACGGCTTCGGCAAGATTGAGTTGGTGATCGGCCGCGCGACGACTGCGTTGAATCTGGCGAATCAGCATTCCCGCCAGCATGAAAGCCAGGAGCACCAACAAACCGCTGATCGAAAGTTCTTGCCAGGAGCGCTTTTCGACCTGTTCGGCACTGACGCCGAGCGAGGCATTCAAGCGATCTTCAAGGCTCTTCATGGCATCGATTTTTGCGCTTGAGACGTCAAACCACATTTCCGGTGTCGGTAACGATATGGCTAACGTCTCAGTGGTTGCCCGGTTTCCGTGCGACTCTTCCCAAAAGACAACCGCCTGGATCTTTTGCCGGATTCGCTCAGCATCCTTGGCGTAGGGCTGGGCCAGAATTTGGCGATACGTGGCCGCTGTCTCTGCATCGGCCAGGCGGACAAAGCTGGCCAGACGAGCCTGCTCGGTGGCCCGGATATTGTTCAACGTCAGTATCCGGCCGGCGCTGAAGTTATGATCGGACAGGATCGCCGATAGCAACGCTCTTTCCTGCCCCAGCATTTCCTTGGCCTGGGAAAAGGCGATAAAGGCCATTTGCTTGCGGAAGATCGAGGACTCGATGGCGCTACCGAATGAACTCAATTGCAAGTCGAACAGCGTACCGATAACCCAGGTGTAACGGTCCACCGTGTAATCACGCGATAGCTCGATATGCCGTACCCGGGGCCGAAGTTCCTGGAGTTGCCCCCATCCTGCATCGAGGCTTCGCTCGAGGGACGGATCCATGGCATGTTCGCGAATGATTGATTTCAATTCATTCAACGACGCATCTGTCCGCCCCTGCTGCGTTACCAGCGATTCGTCAAAATGCTCCCCGCGGGAAGCGATAAAGCCGCTGGAAAGCCCCCGCTCGCGTTGCAATTCGTGGATAAGCCGGCTAATCGCCCCATTCGTTCCCATCCATTTTTGATCAAGGCTGGCATTTCGCAACCGGTCGAAGCGCTCGACCAGGCTATGTATGGCGAAAAACGAGAGCGCCAAAAGAAAAACGATCAGCACCCAAGTGGCATTGCGTCGAATGTTTCCAAGTGAGCCTGGCGTTGCGCTTGGCCTCTCGGTTTGCGGACGGTTCTCGGTGAGCATGTGCTAAATCAATCAGATTTCTCAAATTTGATACGGGCAGCAGTTTAGCGGACAGGTTAGACTTGCGATTTAATCTCGGTCATTTTGGAGTGTGGAATGCGCATCCGTTGGAGCAGCGATCTGGAGACCGGCATCCGGGTGATCGATCTTCAACATGAAGAGCTGATCGGCATGTTGAACGAACTTGACGCTGCCTATTCGGAAGGATGTGAGCGATTGGTCCTGGAGAGCGTCTTGCAGCGGCTAGGTACCTACGCGGAGTTCCACTTCGGCACAGAAGAATCCCTGATGGCAACGTTACCGCGCAGCGAACTGCATACCGGGGAGCATCTCCGGCAACACCGTGGCTTTACAGAGCAACTTTCACGAATGCGTGCCGTATCGAATCAAGATACGCCGCAAACCATGGGGATCTTGATTGACTTCCTCAATCAGTGGCTTTACGAGCACATCCTTAAGAGCGACCGAAATCTCGGTGCTCTGTTAAATCAGAAGAGTGCCAGTTCGCGTGTGCAAAATAAGTGATCCGAGTTTTGGATGTGACGGATGATCTAGCGGTGGCTTCGGCAGCTTTCAGGATGGAGTCGGTCGCCGCTGTGAGGTCATCTTTGCTCGCCGAATACCGGCGACTCGACTCGATCACAGGGCGCACCACCAGCAGAAATTGAAACGTAACCCCGACCGGCGGGGTTGTGGCCGATAGCCGGCTAAACCTGATCTGCGCATTCCTGCGTATTCCCCGCCGCCTTGGCTTTCCCCGATAATCCGGCCATGACCTCGCGCCTTCCCGTATCGCCGCCGGAACATTCGCCGAGCTGGCATGCCGAGCTGCATCTTGGCTTCGTCCGCCGGGGCGAACGCACGGTGCTGCGCGAAAACCGGCATCGCGGGCCGTTGCGCGTGCAGAAGGCGCTGTATCCGGAGGGCGATGCGGTTTGTCAGGCCATCCTGCTGCATCCGCCGTCGGGCATTGCCGGTGGCGATCATCTGGCGATTTCGGCTGAGGTCGGGGGCGGCGCTCACGCGCAACTGACGACGCCGGGGGCGGGCAAGTGGTACCGCAGCGGTGGTGCCGAGGCTTCGCAGACGATTGGATTCACGGTGGGCGAGGGCGCCATGCTGGAGTGGCTGCCGCAGGAAACCATTGTTTTCGACGGCGCCCGGGCGCGCATGGAAACCCGCGTTGCACTGGCCGCCGACAGCCGTTATCTCGGCTGGGACATCCTGTGTTTTGGTCGGGCGGCGGCTGGCGAGCGTTTTCAAAAGGGTCGTTTTGACCTGTTTTTCCGGGTTGACCGTAGCAATCGACCCATCTGGCTCGAACGCGGCGGGTTCGACGGCAACGACGCCATGTTGAGCAGCCCGGCCGGCTGGGCGGGCGCCACGGTATGCGGCACCTTGCTGTGCGCCTTTCCCGAATTGCCGCAACAGGCGGCGGCCCTGCTTGAAGCTTGCCGCAAGGTCGTCCCAACCGATGGCGCCAATCATGGCGTTTCTGCCTTGCCCGGCATGCTCGTCGCCCGTTACCTCGGCGACAGCAGCGAAGCCGCCCGGCTGTGGTTCGCCGAGCTGTGGGCCATCCTGCGCCCGGTTTGCTGCGGTCGACCGGCCGTTACCCCACGAATCTGGCATACCTGAGGAGTCTTCATGGAACTGACACCGCGCGAAAAAGACAAGCTGCTGATCTTCACCGCCGGCCTGCTCGCCGAACGGCGCATGGCCAAGGGCCTGAAGCTCAATTACCCGGAAGCCGTGGCGCTGATTACCTGCGCCATCATGGAAGGGGCGCGCGCAGGCAGGACGGTGGCCGAATTGATGCACGAAGGCACGCAGGTGCTGAGCCGCGCCGACGTGATGGACGGCATCGCCGAGCTGATCCCGGAGATTCAGGTCGAGGCGACGTTTCCGGATGGGACCAAGCTGGTCACCGTGCATAACCCCATCGTCTGAGGAGCTGACATGATCCCCGGAGAACTCCTCGCCGAACCCGGCGAACTCGAACTCAACGCCGGCCGGCCGACGATCTCGCTGGTCGTCGCCAACACCGGCGACCGGCCGATCCAGGTTGGCTCGCATTACCACTTCTTTGAGACCAACGCCGGTCTGAGCTTCGACCGCGAGGCGGCCCGTGGCTTCCGCCTCGACATCGCCGCCGGCACCGCCGTGCGCTTCGAGCCGGGCCAGACGCGCACCGTGCAACTGGTGGCGCTGGCCGGCGAGTGTAAGGTTTACGGCTTCCGTGGCCTGATCCAGGGGGCGCTATGAGTACGAAAATCACCCGTCAGGCCTATGCCGAAATGTTCGGCCCGACCACCGGCGACCGCCTGCGTCTGGCCGATACCGAGCTGATCATCGAGGTCGAAAGTGACCACACGATCTACGGTGAGGAAGTCAAATTCGGCGGCGGCAAGGTCATCCGTGACGGCATGGGCCAGAGCCAGCGCATCTCGGCCGAAACCGTCGATACCGTCATCACCAACGCCCTGATCGTCGATGCCGTGACCGGCATCGTCAAGGCCGACATCGGCCTCAAGGACGGCCGCATCGCCGCCATCGGCAAGGCCGGCAACCCGGACATCCAGCCCGGCGTCACGATTGTCATCGGCCCGGGCACCGAGGTCATCGCCGGCGAAGGCATGATCGTCACCGCCGGCGGCATCGACAGCCACATCCATTTCATCTGCCCGCAGCAGATCGACGAGGCGCTGTATTCGGGCGTGACCACCATGATCGGCGGCGGCACCGGGCCGGCCACCGGCACTTTTGCCACGACCTGCACGCCGGGCCCGTGGCACATCCACCGCATGCTCGAAGCGGCCGATGCTTTCCCGATGAACCTCGGCTTCCTCGGCAAGGGCAACGCCAGCCTGCCGGCCGTCCTGCGCGAGCAGGTCGAAGCCGGCGCCATGGGCCTCAAGCTGCACGAGGACTGGGGCACGACGCCAGCCGCCATCGACTGTTGCCTGACGGTGGCCGACGAGATGGACGTGCAGGTCGCCATCCACTCCGACACGCTCAACGAATCCGGTTTCGTCGAAGCCACGCTGGGCGCCTTCAAGGGTCGCACCATCCACACCTTCCACACCGAAGGCGCCGGCGGCGGCCACGCCCCCGACATCATCAAGGCGGCTGGGCTGCCCAACGTGCTGCCCAGTTCGACCAACCCGACCATGCCCTACACGGTCAATACCATCGACGAGCATCTCGACATGCTGATGGTCTGCCACCACCTCGACCCGGCTATTGCCGAGGACATCGCCTTCGCCGAATCGCGCATCCGCCGCGAGACGATTGCCGCCGAAGACATCCTGCACGACCTCGGCGCCTTCTCGATGATGTCTTCCGACTCGCAGGCCATGGGCCGCGTCGGCGAAGTGATCATTCGAACCTGGCAGGCGGCGCACAAGATGAAGGTCCAGCGCGGCGCCTTGCCCGAAGACAGCGCCTGCAACGACAATTTCCGCGTCAAGCGCTACATCGCCAAATACACCATCAACCCGGCCCTGACGCACGGCATCGCCCACACCGTCGGCTCCGTCGAAGTCGGCAAGCTGGCTGATCTGGTGCTGTGGAAGCCGGCCTTCTTCGGCGTCAAGCCGAGCCTGATCCTGAAAGGCGGCATGATCGCCGCCGCTGCCATGGGCGACCCCAACGCCTCGATCCCGACGCCGCAGCCGGTGCATTACCGGCCGATGTTCGGCAGCTTCGGCAAGGCATTGAAAACCTCGGTGACCTTCGTTTCGCAGGCGGCACTCAAGAATCCTGCGGTCGACGCGCTGAAACTGCAAAAACCGCTGATCGCCGTCTCCGGCACGCGCACGCTCAAGAAGTCCGACATGGTGCACAACGGCGCCACGCCGGAAATCACCGTCGATCCGGAAACCTATGTCGTCAAGGCCGACGGTGTGCATCTGGTCTGCGAGCCGGCGAGCGAATTGCCGCTGGCGCAGCGCTACTTTCTGTTTTGAGGTGACTTTTGACTGAACGAAACCCCAACCCCTCCCCAACCCTCCCCTTGTCAGGGGAGGGCGACTGTTCCCACCCTGAGAAGGGGGGGGCAGGGGGGGTTAGCGCAGTTCGCCTAATTTTGAATCAACGCACCACCGCTCCCGCCACCGACTCGGTCGCCCTCGCCTACGACGAACGCAAGCGCAGCCGCCTCAAGGTGACGCTGGCGTCCGGCGTCGAAGCCGGCATCTTCCTCGACCGTGGCGATCACCTGCATGGTGGCGACAAGCTCGTTGCCGAAGATGGTTCCGTAGTCGTCGAAATCCTCGCCGCCCCGGAAAAGCTCATCGAGGCGGTCGCCGACAGCCCGCTGCTCTTCGCCCGCGCCGCCTACCACCTCGGCAACCGGCATGTACCGGTACAAATTTTGCCCACGGGAAACGGCGGCAAGCTGCGCTTCCAGACCGACCACGTGCTTGCCGACATGGTGCGTGGCCTCGGCTGCTCGGTGGCGGAAACCGAAGCGCCGTTCGAGCCGGAGTCCGGCGCCTATGGCGCACACGGCGGCCATCACCATGGTGACGACGAGCCGGTCCCCGATCTGCACGACCCCGGTCATGGCCCGCATCGCTCGGTGCCGAAAATCCACCAGTTCAAGCCGCGCTAAACGGGAAATTTGCCGACATGCCCTACGTCAACGTTCAAATCACCAAAGGTGCCACCCGGGCACAAAAAGCAGAAATCGTTCGTGACATCACCGACTCGCTGGCCCGTGTGCTGGGCAAGAAGCCGGAGCACACGCACATCGTCATCCAGGAAATCGACGAAGAGAATTGGGGCTTCGCCGGGCTGCTTACCGACGACTGGAAAAAGCAGCAAGCAAGCGGATGAACCCGGCTTCGTCAATGCTGCAACTCGCCCGCCTGCTGCAACTGGCCAGCCCCGCGCTGCCGGTCGGTGCCTATACCTATTCGCAGGGGCTGGAGTGGGCCGTCGAATGCGGCGTGATCCGCGACGAAGCGGGCGCCGGACGCTGGATTGCCGACCTCTTGCAACACGGCATCGGGCGCTACGAGGCGCCGCTGGTTGTCGCCTTGATGGCGGCCTGGACGGCCGGCGACAGCGCCGAGATCGAGTGCCTCAACGCAGAATTCCTGGCCAGCCGCGAATCGGCCGAACTGCGCGCGGAAACTGCGCAGATGGGCTTCTCGATGCGCCGCCTGTTGCGCGATTTGCGCGACGATTCGCTGACAAGCGTGATGGCCACGGTCGAAGCGCTGCCCGAAGTGGCTTTCCCGACTGTCTGGTCCGGCATCGCCGCCGCCTGGCAGATCGAACCGGAAGCCGCGCTCACCGCCTACCTGTGGTCGTGGGCCGAGAACCAGGTGATGGCCGCGCTGAAAGCCGTGCCGCTCGGTCAGGCCGCCGGCCAACGCCTGCTCGCCGATCTCGGGCGACAAATCCCCGATGTCACGGTCAACCGGAAAAATTGGCCAAAATCGAAATGGTCCAACTTCACCCCGGCCTTCGCGATTGCCTGTGCTCGGCACGAAACCCAATATTCACGTCTCTTCAGATCGTAAAAACATGAGCAAACAAGCCTTACGCGTCGGCATCGGCGGCCCCGTCGGTTCCGGCAAGACCGCCCTGACCCTGGCCCTCTGCCAGGCCCTGCGCGAGCAGGTCGACATGGCCGTCGTGACCAACGACATCTACACCGCCGAGGACGCCAAGTTCCTGGTTACTCATTCGGCGCTGGCGCCCGAACGCATCATCGGGGTCGAAACCGGCGGTTGCCCGCACACGGCGATCCGTGAGGATGCTTCGATCAATCTCGAAGCCATCGACCGCCTGCAACGGGCATTTCCCGGGGTTGAGCTGATTCTCGTCGAATCGGGTGGCGACAACCTGGCGGCGACTTTTTCGCCAGAGTTGTCGGACCTGACGCTTTACGTCATCGATGTCGCCGCCGGCGAGAAAATCCCGCGCAAGGGCGGCCCCGGCATCACCAAGTCCGACTTGCTGGTCATCAACAAGATCGACCTCGCACCGATGGTCGGCGCCTCGCTCGAGGTCATGGCGCACGACGCCAAGGTGCAGCGCGGCGAGCGGCCGTTTGTCTTTTCCAACCTGAAAACCGGCGAAGGCCTGGACAAGATCATCGCCTTCATCCGCGAACGCGGAATGCTTTAAGCGTCCGCTTTACGCCGAGGCAAAAGCCGCGATGGCGCCAACCTCGGCGCCCTGAACTTCCAGCACCTTGTGCCGCGAGGTCTGGCCGCTTTTGAGGTTGACCGCCGACTTCGGCAGTTTCAACGTTTCGGCGATGAACCTGACCAGCGCCTCGTTGGCCTTGCCGTCCACCGGCGGCGCGGCGAGCCGAATCTTGAGCGCGTCGCCATGCAGCCCGGCAAACTCGGTTTTCTTGGCGCCGGGCTGGATGTGCAGGGTCAGCGTGATGCGGCCGTCGGCGGCCTGGCGGAACCAGTAGCTCACAGGAACATCAGCACTGCTTGCAGGAGCAGGATGACGACGAGCGGCGACAGGTCGATGCCGGAAATGGTCGGGATGATGCGGCGGACCGGATCGAGCAGGGGGCGGGTCAGTTGGTAGGCCGGCGCCGCCAGCGGCGAGTAGGGATTGACCCAGGACAGCACGGCCTGCAGGATCAGCGCGCCGATCATGATGTACACCGCCAGACGCAGCAGACTGCGCAGGGCCAGCAGCAGGATCATCGGCGCCAGGCCGGCCCCATCGACTTCGCCGAAACGCGATGCGGCGCCGACGATGATGCCCGAGAAAATCATCTGCAATGCCAGGGCAGCCAGCAGGCTGGCCCAGTCGAAACCGCCGGTGCCCGGGATGATGCGGCGCAGCGGCTTGACTGCCCAGTTGGTCAGTTTGATGACGAAATCACCAATCTGGCCGGCAAAGGAAACGCGCATTGCCTGCATCATGAAACGCAGCAGGAACAACGTGCAGAAGAAGCTGACGATGGCGTCGAGCAGGAAAACGAGGGCTTGCATCAATCGGCTCCGAGAATCTTGCCAAGTTCCTGACCGCGCGCCGCAGCGGCCATGCAGCCGGCGACGATGCCGTCCTTGACGCCGCGTTCGGCCATGACCTGCAAGGCCGCGGCCGTCGTACCGCCCTTCGAGGTGACGCGCTCGCGCAGGGTCGACGCCGGCTCGGTCGATTGAGCGGCCAGCGCGGCGGCGCCCTGGACCGTTTCGATGGCCAGCAGGCGACCCTGCTCGGGTGTGAAGCCGAGGTCGGTAGCAGCCTGTTGCAGCGCTTCGATGAACAGGAAAACATAGGCCGGGCCGCTGCCCGAGATGGCGGTGACGCCATCGATCTTTGCTTCATCCTCGATCCAGACGGTGGTGCCGACGGCGCGTAGTACGCGGTCGGCGGCAGCACGCTGGTCAGCGCTTACTTCCGGCAGGGCGCACAGCCCGGTGATGCCGGCGCCGATCAGGGCCGGCGTGTTCGGCATGCAGCGGACGATCTGGCGATGACCGCCGAGCCAGCGCGACAGCGCCGTCATGTCGAGGCCGGCGGCGATGCTGATGACGACCGCGTTGCCCAGTTTGCCGACGAGCGGGGCGACGGCTTCCTTCATTTGCTGCGGCTTGACGGCAAGGACCAGGATGTCCGGTGCGGTCGGCGCGCTGGCGGCACTCTCATGGCAGTTGACCGCATACGACGCCGCCAGCCTGGTGCGCGCTTCGGCGCCCGGGTCAATGACATCGATGTCGCTGGCCGCGAAGCCCTGCTTGAGCATGCCGCCGATCAGCGCGTTGGCCATGTTGCCGCCACCCAGGAAAACAATCTTCATCTGTAATTTCTCTCACCAAAAATGGCCGTGCCGATGCGGACGATGGTCGCGCCTTCGGCTACGGCTGCTTCAAGATCGTGGGACATGCCCATGGAAAGGGTATCGAGCGGTATGCCGGCCGCCCGGATTTGGTCATAAATTTCCCAAACATGGTGGAATTGCGCGCGTTGGGCGGCCGCGTCGTCGGTCGGCTCGGGGATGGCCATGAGGCCACGCAGCTGGAGGCCGGGCAGGGCCGCAACGGCACGGCAGAGGGCCAGCGCTTCATCTGGCGCGCAACCGCTCTTGCTGGCTTCCCCGGAAACGTTTATCTGGATGCAGACCTGCAAGGGCGGCAGGTTGGCCGGGCGCTGGGCCGACAGGCGTTCGGCAATTTTCAGGCGCTCGATCGAGTGCACCCAGTCGAAATGCTCGGCCACCGCACGCGACTTGTTGCTTTGCAGCGGGCCGATGAAATGCCATTCGAGGTGGCGTCCGGCGCTTGCGGTGATCTTGTCGATACCTTCCTGCACGTAGTTTTCACCGAAGGCACGCTGGCCGGCATCGGCGGCTTCGAGCACGCTGGCCAGCGGCCAGGTTTTGCTGACTGCCAGCAGGCGTATGCTTTCCGGAGAACGGCCGGCAAGCGCCGCGGCATCGCCGATACGGGCCTGGACAGCTTGCAGGTTGTCGGCGATTGCGCTCATAATCCATTGGGAATTAACAACAAACCAAGTATACACGCGCTCCGAGGACGATCCGCATGGACATCACCGAACTGCTGGCTTTCAGCGTCAAGAACAAGGCATCCGACCTCCATCTGTCCTCCGGACTGCCGCCGATGATCCGCGTGCATGGCGATGTCCGGCGCATCAACCTGCCGGCCATGGAACACAAGGACGTCCATGGCATGGTGTACGACATCATGAACGACGGCCAGCGCAAGATTTATGAAGAGACGCTGGAGTGCGACTTTTCCTTTGAAATCCCCAACCTGGCGCGTTTCCGGGTCAATGCCTTTAATCAGCACCGGGGTGCCGGCGCCGTCTTCCGGACCATTCCGTCCAAGGTGCTGACGCTCGAAGAGCTCAATGCGCCCAAGATTTTCAAGGAAATTTCCGAGTATCCGCGCGGCATCGTGCTGGTCACCGGACCGACCGGTTCGGGTAAATCGACGACCTTGGCCGGGATGGTCAATCACGTTAACGAAAACGAATATGCCCACATCCTGACCGTCGAGGATCCAATCGAATTCGTCCATGAATCGAAGAAGTGTCTGATCAACCAGCGCGAAGTCGGGCCGCACACGCTGTCCTTCGCCAACGCGCTGCGTTCGGCCCTGCGCGAAGACCCCGACGTCATCCTGGTCGGCGAAATGCGCGACCTGGAAACCATCCGCCTGGCGCTGACGGCGGCCGAAACCGGCCACCTCGTGTTCGGCACCCTGCACACTTCGTCGGCCGCCAAGACGGTGGACCGCATCGTCGACGTCTTCCCGGCGGCGGAAAAGGAAATGGTCCGCTCGATGCTGTCGGAATCGCTGCGTGCTGTCATTTCCCAGACGCTGCTCAAGACCAAGGACGGCACGGGCCGGGTGGCGGCGCATGAAATCATGATCGGCACGCCGGCCATTCGCAATCTGATTCGCGAGAACAAGGTTGCCCAGATGTATTCGGCGATCCAGACCGGCCAGAATTTCGGCATGCAGACGCTGGACCAGAACCTGATCGACCTCGTGCGGCGCAATATCGTGTCGAGCGCCGAGGCGAAATTCAAGGCGACCAACAAGGATGCCTTCCCGGCTTGATCGGGCGGCCAATAGAGCAAACGAGGGGAAAGTATGGAACGCGATCAGGCAATGAAATTCATGCACGATCTTTTGCGTCTGATGTCGCAAAAGAAAGGCTCCGACCTCTTCATCACGGCCGGTTTCCCGCCGGCCATCAAGATCGACGGCAAGATCACGCCGGTCTCCAATCAGGTTCTGACGTCGCAGCACACGGCCGAACTGGCGCGCTCGATCATGAATGACCGGCAGGCTGCCGAGTTCGAGGCGACCAAGGAATGCAATTTCGCCATTTCGCCGTCCGGCATCGGGCGTTTCCGGGTCAATGCCCTGGTTCAGCAGGGGCGTGTCGGCGTCGTGTGCCGGACCATCAACATGACCATCCCGACCCTAGACGAATTGCTGTTGCCGCCCGTCCTCAAGGATCTGGCGATGACCAAGCGCGGCCTGATCATTTTCGTCGGCGGCACCGGCACCGGCAAGACGACCTCGTTGGCGGCGCTGGTCGATTACCGCAACGAGAATTCCTACGGGCACATCATCACCATCGAGGACCCGATCGAATACGTGCACGAGCACAAGAACTGCATCGTCACGCAGCGTGAAGTCGGGGTCGATACCGACGACTGGGGCCCGGCGCTCAAGAACACGCTGCGCCAGGCGCCGGACGTCATCCTGATGGGTGAAATCCGCGACCGCAACACCATGGATTACGCCATCGCCTTCGCCGAAACCGGCCATCTGGCGCTGGCCACGTTGCACGCCAACAGTGCCAACCAGGCCATCGACCGGATCATCAACTTCTTCCCGGAAGAGCGGCGCCAGCAACTGCTCATGGACCTCTCGCTGAACCTGCGCGCCATGATCTCCCAACGCCTGATCCCGAAGAAGGACGGCAAGGGGCGGATGGCGGCGATCGAAGTGATGTTGAATTCGCCGCTGATTTCCGACCTGATCTTCAAGGGCGAGGTGCACGAGATCAAGGAAATCATGAAGAAATCCCGCGAACTCGGCATGCAGACCTTCGACCAGGCGCTGTTCGATCTCTACGAGGCCGGCAAGATCACCTACGAAGACGCCCTGCGCAACGCCGACTCGCTCAACGACCTGCGCCTGCAGATCAAGCTGCATGGCAAGGAGTCCAAGGACCGCGATCTATCGACCGGCATTGGTCACCTCGACATCGTTTGACTTCCCGGGAGAGTTCCATGCGTGGCTTCAAATATTCTGTTTTTGCCCTTTTTTTCGGGTTGACCGTGGGCGTCGCCCAGGCCGGGGCGCTCGACGCCATTTCCAGCGGTGATGCCAGTGCCGGCGTCAAGGCAGCGTTGGCCAAGGGGGCCGATTATGCCGTTGCCTCGCTCGGCAAGAACGGCGGCTTCCTCGGCAACGACAAGGTCAAGATCAAATTGCCCGGCTATCTCGAGCAGGCCGATTCGGCGCTACGCATGTTCGGCATGGGCAAGCAGGCCGATCAGTTGATCGAAACGATGAACCACGCGGCTGAAAATGCCGTGGCCGAAGCCAAGCCGATCCTGACCCAGTCGATCAAGAAGATGAGCGTCAAGGACGCCAAGGACATCCTGACCGGCGGCGAAGACAGCGTGACGCAATATTTCAAGCGCACTTCGACCGATCAGCTGACCGCCAGGTTCATGCCCATCGTCAAGAAGGAAACCAACAAGCTGAAGCTGGCCGACCAGTACAACAAGTTTGCCGGCAAGGCGGCGAGCGCCGGCCTGATCGACAAGCAGAACGCCGACGTCGACAGTTACGTCACCCAGAAGGCCATGGACGGTCTGTTCCTGATGATTGCCGAAGAAGAAAAGAAGCTGCGCGCCAACCCGATGGGGGCCGGCAGCGAGTTGCTGAAAAACGTCTTCGGCGCGCTCAATTAAAGCGATCCGCTTTAAATGCCGTAATTGGGGGCAAGGAGTCCCCAATGAAACTGACCCGTTTGTCGAGTACCACGCAGCGCCCCTCTCGTTATTCGAGTGAGCGCGTGCGTCCGGTCGATAACGAACAGGTTCGGCGGGTCGAGGTCATGGATGGCATCGAAGGTGATCGCCAGCGTAGCCTGCAACAGGAAATTGCCGAGGTCGCCCCCGCCGCCGTCGGTGATTTTCACGGCCAGGAACGGGTGCGGCAAGGGGCGCGCGACGTCGCCGCGCAACTGCTCGAAATGGACGTCGGCACCGACAGCCTGATCAAGCCCGGGGTGTCGCTGGATCGCCTGATCGGCATCGACGACATCGTTTGAGGCCGTTCCTACGGTCAACCGAAAAAATGGCCGATTTTCAGCATTGAGTCGGTAGGTTAGAATCAAGCCAACCTATCCAGCGCGCCCCGCCTCGTCGGGGCGCCGTCATTTGCACAGTCATGTCCGGCCTCAATCAACCGCAACGCGAAGCGATCCATTACCTCGACGGCCCCCTGCTGGTGCTGGCGGGCGCCGGCTCGGGCAAAACGCGGGTGATCACGCAGAAAATCGCCTACCTCGTGCAAAGCTGCGGCTTCAATCCGCGCAACATCGCCGCCATCACCTTCACCAACAAGGCCGCCAAGGAAATGCAGGAGCGCATCGGCAAGCTGCTCTCCAAGTCGCAAGCCGACGACCTGCAGATTTCGACTTTCCACTCGCTCGGCGTCCGCATTCTGCGCGAAGAAGCCAAGGCGCTCGGCTACAAGCCGCGTTTTTCGATTTTCGATTCCGCCGACTGCGCCGGCATCATCAGCGAAACGGCCGGCACCGTCGACAAGGCCACTTTGCGCATCGTCCAGTCGACCATTTCCAACTGGAAGAACGGGCTGATCAGCCCCGAGGCAGCACGGCACCTGGCCACCGACGAACATCAGAAGCTGGCCGCCCACGCCTACCTGTCCTATGAAGCGACGCTCAAGGCCTACCAGGCAGTCGATTTCGACGACCTGATCGGCCTGCCGGTGAAACTGTTCAGCGAGCATCCGGAAATCGCCGACAAGTGGCAGAACCGCCTGCGTTACCTGCTGGTCGATGAATACCAGGACACCAACGCCTGCCAGTACCAACTACTCAAGCTGCTGACCGGCGTCCGCGCCCAGTTCACGGCGGTCGGCGACGACGATCAGGCGATTTACGGCTGGCGCGGCGCCGACATCGAGAATCTCAAGAAACTGCCGACCGAGTTTCCGGCGCTCAAGGTCATCAAACTTGAGCAAAATTACCGGTCGACCGTAAGAATCCTCAAGGCCGCCAACAACGTCATCTCGCACAACGAAAAACTGTTCGACAAGAAGCTGTGGTCCGACCTCGGCCACGGTGAGCAGATTTCCGTCACCGCCTGCCGCGACAACGACGCCGAGGCCGAAAGCGTGGTCATGAAGCTGCAGGCGCACAAGTTCGAACATCGCGCCAAGTTCAAGGATTACGCCATCCTCTACCGCTCCAACCATCAGGCGCGGATTTTCGAGGAATACCTGCGCGACCACCGCATTCCCTACCTGCTCTCCGGCGGCAAATCCTTCTTCGACAAGGCCGAGATCAAGGACATCACCGCCTACCTGCGCCTGCTCACCAACGAAGACGACGACCCGGCCTTCATCCGCGCCGCCACGACGCCCAAGCGCGGCATCGGCGCGGCGACCCTGCAGGTCCTCGGCATCTATGCCGGCGAACGCCACGTCTCGCTTTTCGAGGCCGCCTTTGAAGAAGGCTTCGCGCAACGCGTCCAGGCACGTCAGCTCGACCCCTTGCTCGAGTTCTGCAACTTCATCAATCGTACCCAGTCGCGGGCCACCAAGGAACCGGCGCATCAGGTTCTGCCCGACCTGCTCAAGGCCATCGACTACGAAACCTTCCTCTACGACCACGAAGAGGAGCGCACGGCGCAAACGCGCTGGGCCAACGTCTGTGAATTCGCCAACTGGCTCAACAAGAAGGGCGAGTTGGATGGCAAGACGCTCGTCGATCTGACCCAGAGCATCGCCCTGATCAACATGCTCGACAAGCAGAACGACGACGATTACGACGCCGTGCAACTGTCCACCCTGCACGCCGCCAAGGGGCTGGAGTACAAGAACGTCTTCCTGGTCGGTGTCGAGGAGGGCATCCTGCCGCACCGCGAGTCGGTCGATCCGGTCAAGCTCGAGGAGGAACGCCGCTTGATGTACGTCGGCATCACCCGCGCCCAGCACACCCTGAACATTTCCTACTGCGAACGGCGCAAGCAGGCGCGCGAATTCGTGCCCTGCGAGCCATCGCGCTTCATCGACGAAATGGGCAAGGAAGACGTCCGCTTCACCGGTGGCAAGCAGGAAGCCCCGCCCGACAAGGCTACCGTCAAAGCGCGTACCGGCGGCCTCTTGGACATGCTGGCCGGCAACAAGCGCTAACCCGCTTCGCCTGCCATGTTGGCCGGGGCGCCCGTTTTACTTCGACAAAAATTGCGTCCACGAAAAAGGGAGGCCGCAGCCTCCCTTGATATGAGCAACGAGGCCTTATTTCGCCTTGCCCATGACGTATTCGACAACACCCTTGATCTCTTCCTCGGACAGTGCGGCGCCGCCCTTCGGTGGCATGGCGTTCTTGCCGTTGGTCACGCTGTTGATCAGGGCATCCTTGCCCAGGGCGAGGCGAGGTGCCCAGGCACCCTTGTCGTCGATCTTCGGAGCGCCGGCGGCACCCGTGTTGTGACAGGCGCCACAGACCGTGTTGTAAATCGTCGCGCCATCGCGGGGGCCGCTGGCGGCCGGCGCTTCGGCCTTGGCCAGTTCGAACCGGGCAACCGGCTGAATGCGAATGTCAGCTTCGTCGGCGGCGTTGCTGGAGTTTGTCGCAGAGCCTTCCTTGTAGGCAGTCAGCGGGTAGATGATGGCAATCAGGACTACAGCGACGGCGATCGTCGCCCACATGATGCGCTTGGAAGAGTGTTGCTCGGCCATGCTAAAAACCCCAGTGCGATGAATAGAAAGCGCAATTATAACGGCGAGGCACTATGGCTGAGCAAAAAAAACCCCGCCAGCGGCGGGGTTGAAAATTCTCGAAAGGGGGGATTTCGAGAGGAGGGGTTCAATGCACAGATGCAGTGTAGATTTCCGCGCCCTCCCTGTCTGTCGTACTTTCGTAGTCTTGTGTAACAAAATGTGGTTTGCATGTGTGTTGTGCGTTGCACAAAGGTCGCCGCCGGGCGAAAAAAAAGCACGGAGCAGCCGTTTCGGGCCTTCCGTGCCGTTGGCCTCAGGCCAAGCCTGCCGGCAGCTCAGCTTTCGATGCGGCAGATCTGGACGGCGCTTTTCGGAACCTGGTAATCCGTTGCCAGCTGGTGCGTAGCCGTGTCTTCAACGGCTTCGCCTTCGCTCACGACGAAGTGGCGGGCACCCGTGTAGTCCTGCGGAATGCCGGCGCGGTCCTGAGTGATGCGATAGTGAATCTTGACGTTCATGGCTGTTCTCGATTTATGGATGCTTTTTTGATCCTGCGCGCCGAGTATAGCTGGTATTTGCTGCGCCGCAATATCGGTTTTCCACAGGTTTTTCATCTGCTCGCCAGGCCCAAAATGCCTATGCATTTCGTCGCTGGCCGCGGTGGCTTGGCGGCGGCCTTGCGCTTCGCCTGCATGCTAGGATTAAGCGTATGAACGGATTGGAAACACTTGCAGAGGACCTCGGGTGCCAGCTTGTCGAGCGCGGCGAATGGCTGGCGGCCGCCGAGTCCTGTACCGGCGGCTGGCTAGCCCAGTCGGTGACGGCGATTGCCGGCAGTTCGACGTGGTTCGACCGCGGTTTCGTGACTTACTCGAACGCCGCGAAGGTGGACATGCTCTCCGTACCCGAAAGCGTTCTGGCACGCCATGGTGCCGTCTCGGAAGCGGTGGCGCGGGCGATGGCGCAGGGCACTCTGGCGCATAGCCGCGCAGACTGGTCGGTGGCGATTACCGGTATTGCCGGGCCGGGGGGCGGTTCTCCGGAGAAGCCGGTGGGGACTGTTTGCTTTGCCTGGGCGCGCAAGGATGGTGGTTGTGAGGCGCAAACCTGTCGGTTCAGCGGTGATCGGAAGTCGGTTCGCGAACAGTCGGTGCGTCATGCGCTCATGGGCCTGATCGAGCGAGTCGGGGCGGCCACTTATAGCGCTTGAGGCGTCGGGGGTTTTCCGGGATACTCGAAAAAAAACACAAAGCAAAAAAAGTCGAAAAAATGCCATGCAAAGCCAACCGGTGAAATCGATGCGCTACGTTGAATTGAATCCCGAATCCATTGAGCAGGCTCTGAACGAATGGTCCCCGAGGCTGGCCGGGGCGGGTGTCGTTGCCTTGTTGCCGGAAGCGGAAAAGGATGGCGTGCCCATCCTGCAGACAATTTGTCGGCAACGTGGCCTGGCTTTGGCCGGCGCGATATTTCCAGCCCTTGTCGGCGAACAGCGCTTTCTGACGCAAGGCGCCTGGCTGCTCTGCTTCGATCGGATGCCGCCGTATTTTCTTTTGCCAGCGGTCAATGCGGCCGGTGATGCCGCCGGGCAGATCGTCGCGGCGGCTCGTGAGGGTTTGAAGGCCTGTCCGGCAGAGGCGCCAAAGCCGACTTTGTTCATGATTTTCGATGGCATGGTGCCGAACGTGGCGAGCATACTCGACGGCATCTACCTGGCTCTCTCGAACCGTGTCGAATACGGCGGCATCAACGCCGGCAGCGAGACTTTCCAGCCGATGCCCTGCCTGTTCGATACGACTCAGCTGGTTGGCGATGGCGTTCTCGGCCTGCTGCTGCCGGGTTCCATGGCGCCGATGCTCGAGCATGGCTTCGCGCAACCGGAGCGGGCGATGAGCGCGACGTCGACCGAGGGCAACCGTATCGCCATGATCGACTGGCGGCCCGCCTTCGACGTCTATCAGGAAATCATCCGGGAGCAGTACGGCATTGAGCTGACGCGCGATAATTTCTACGAATACGCGGTGCATTTTCCTTTTGGCATCCTGCGGGCCAATGGTGATGTCGTGGTGCGCATCCCCGTGGCGTTGACTGACGACGGTTCGCTGTACTGCGTCGGCGAAATTCCCGAAAACGCCATGCTGGTGCTCCTGCGCGCGCCGGCGCCCGGGGCGAATGGCTGCATTGCCCGGTTGGCCGATCACCTGCGCGGCGCGCATGGCGCTTTGCAGGGAACCCAATTGTTGACCTTTTATTGTGCTGGTCGGCGCATGCATCTGGGTGACGATGCCGAGAAGGAGCTGGCCGAACTGCAGGTGGAAAGCGGTGTCGGCGAAATGGCGGGGGCGTTGTCGCTTGGTGAAATCGGCAGCACGGTGCGCTGGGGCTACCCGATGTTCCACAACGCAACACTGGTTTGTTCGCCCTGGCCGGCAACATGATCCGTGAGCAGGTCCTCAGCGTCCTGTATGACCTCTCGCTGACCATTGGCGGTGAGCTCGGGCTCAACGACCTGTTTGTCAAAACGCTGCAGCGTCTGCTTTTTCATACCTCGTTTCCGACCGGTGTCGTGTTGGCCGGAGCGAAACTTACGGAATTCGGCGAGGCGGCGACGCTCGAAACTTCAATCGGCGATTACTTGCTGGCGGAACGCCATGGCACGGTTTTCAACCTGTCGACCGGCCTGCTTTCCGGCAAGGTGCAGTTGCTCGATGATGCCAACTTGTTACGCCCCTTTTCGCTCGACGAGCAGTATGTGTACTGTCTTCGTCTGCCAGTGGACGAGCTGTACACCATCCTGCTGCTGTCCCCCGGTGCGCCGGCATCCGAGCTGCCGCTGACGCAAATATTCCAGCCGGTGCTGGCCAATCTGGCCAAGGCGGTCATTCTTTGTCGCAACAACGAGCGATTGACGCAGGCGCTGGCCAATGACCGGGACGATGCGCGGGCCGAACTGGCGGTAGCGCTGGCCCAGAGCGAGCGCGAGCGGGCTTTTCTTGATTCGCTTTATGCCGCGATTCCCGACCTGGTTTGGGTCAAGGACCCCGATGGCGTCTATCTGTCGTGCAATCCGAGCTTTTCACGGCTTTATAACGCGAGTGAATACGACATTGTCGGGCGCACCGATGATGATTTCGTCAGTCTTGAACTGGCCGAGTTCTTCCGGGCCAATGACCGGGCTGCGGCGGCGGCCGGCCGCCCGACGGTGAACGAGGAGTGGCTGACCTTCGCCGATAACGGTTATCGCGGCCTCTTTGAGACGATCAAGACGCCGATGCGCGACAAGGACGGGCATTTGATCGGCGTGCTTGGCATTGCGCGCGAGATTACCGAGCGTCGGCGCGTCGAGGAGGCCTTGCGCCAGAGCGAGGCCGAGTTGGGACAGCATCGGCGCCATCTTGAAGCAATGGTGGCCGAGCGCACGCACGACCTGGCGCAGGCCAACGCCCGGCTGGAGCAAACCCAGTTTGCGATGGACCGGGTCGGGCTGGGCATCCATTGGGTCGATTTCGACGGACGCTTTATCTATGTCAATCATGTCGCGGCGGAGATCCTCGGCTATTCCGTCGAGGAGTTGCTTCACCTGAGCGTGCCGGACATCGACCCCGGGTTTCCGCCGGGCACGTTTGTCGAGGCGACGGCAGAAATGCGGCGCACCGGTCGGGCCAGCCTCGATTCCTGGAACCGCCACCGCGACGGCCACCTGATCCCGGTCCACCTCAATGTTTATTTCCGGCCCGAGACGGCCGGCGAGCCGGCGCGTTTCATCACTTTCGTCAGTGACATCAGCGAACGCAAGCGGGTCGAGCAGGAGTTGCGTGAAGCGAAGGATCAGGCTGAATCGGCGACCAGGGCGAAGAGCGCTTTCCTGGCCAACATGAGCCACGAGATCCGGACGCCGATGAATGCCATTCTCGGCTCGGTTTACCTGATGCGCCGCGGTGGCGTGGCTGACGCCCTGAAGGTGCCGCTGAGTCGCATTGAAGCTTCCGGCCGGCATCTGCTGGCAATCATCGACGACATTCTCGATCTGTCGAAGATCGAGGCGGGCAAGTTGGTGCTCGAGGAGGTGCCGGTCATGCTGCCGCGCCTGATGAATGAAGTCGCCGAAATTCTCGCCGGGCCGGCGCGCGATAAAAATCTCGCCTTGCGTGTCGAATCGGCTGTCCTGCCGGGCTGCTTGCTGGGCGATGTAACGCGGCTGCGTCAGGCGCTGCTCAACTATGCCAACAACGCCATCAAATTCACCGAGAGCGGGACGATTGGCCTGCGTGGCAAGGTGCTCGAGGAAAACGCGGAAAACGCGCTGATCCGCCTGGAGGTCTCGGATACCGGCATCGGCATCGAGCCGGAAGCGTTGGCCCGGCTGTTTTCTCCGTTCGAGCAGGCCGATGCCTCGACCACTCGCCGGCACGGCGGCACCGGCCTCGGGCTGGCCATAACCCGGCATCTGGCAGCGCTGATGGGCGGCCAGGCGGGAGCCGAGAGCACGCCGGGCCAGGGCAGCGTGTTCTGGATTACGGCGCGCCTGAAAAAACCGCCGCTGGATAGTACGAACGCGGTCGCGCCGGCGCTCGGCGGCGATGTCGAGGCCATGCTGCGCAGCCAATGCGCCGGCCGACAGATCCTCCTGGTCGAGGACGAACCGATCAACCGCGAAGTGGCGAAAATGCTGCTCGAAGACGTCGGCCTGGTCATCGATGTCGCGGTGGATGGCGTTGAGGCGGTCGACAAGGTGGCCCGGAAGGACTACGGGCTGGTCCTCATGGACATGCAGATGCCGCGCATGGACGGTCTGGAAGCGACCCGGCGTATCCGCCAGTTACCTGATCGTCAGCAATTACCCATCCTGGCGATGACCGCCAACGCGTTTGCCGAGGATCGGGCGCAATGCCTGCAAGCCGGGATGAACGATTTCGTCACCAAGCCGGTCAATCCGAGCCTGCTTTATTCGGCGCTGTTGCACTGGCTGGGCGGCGACAACGGCCGTTGAGCCGGTGGCCGAAACGCTACGGTCAACCGGGGAAAAAGCCCAAAATCAAAATGCCGCCTCGGCTGAAATGTCGCTGAGCAAGGGAGCGACCAGCGCGGCGGCCGGGCCGGTCGGCTGGCGATAGGCGACCCAGGTCGTACCGGTTTCGCCGGGCAGCGTGTAGACCGAGATGGCGAAGGGGCAGAGCACGATGTTGTGCGGGTCCAGCTCAAGCATTTGGCGGGAGAGCACGGCCGAGCAGAAACCGATGGTTTCGCCGTGCTCGAAAACCTGGCGGGTGGTGCCGAGGGTGGCGCCGGTACGCTCGAGCATGTCGGCGATGTGCGCCGTGTAGCTGATGACCAGTCCGCGGCTCTCGATGGCCAAAACGACGGCATCGCGCGTGTCGGTAAAATTGCTCCCGACCTTTCTCCTGATCACCTCGTCGTCGGCCTGAACGGCCGTGGCGGCCAGGGCGAAGCACAGCAGAAAGGAGAGCCGGCGCATGCGAGTTCCTGTATTAGCAATGACTGATCCGGCTATTTTAGGCGATGCCCGATTGCTACGGTCAACGCCAAAGAATGGCCAAAATCATCAATCGGGCAGCGGCTCGAACAGCGCGGCGAGGTCGTCGGTACCGAACTTGACGTCGACACGGTAGTCGTCGGAGAGGATGCCGGCGGCCAGTTCGGCCTTGCGTTCCTGCAGGGCGAGAATCTTTTCCTCGATGCTGCCGCTGACGATGAGCTTGTAGACGAACACCGGCTTGTCCTGGCCGAGGCGGTGGGCGCGGTCGGTGGCCTGGTTTTCGACGGCCGGGTTCCACCACGGATCGTAGTGGATCACCGTGTCGGCGGCGGTCAGGTTGAGACCGACGCCACCAGCCTTGAGGCTGATCAGGAAAATCGGTACCTCGCCGTCCTGGAAACGGCGGATCGGCACTTCGCGGTCGACCGTGTCGCCGGTCAGCGTGACGTAGGCGATACCCATCTTGTCGAGTTCGTGCTCGATGAGCGCCAGCATGCTGGTGAATTGCGAGAAAACCAGCACCTTGCGGCCTTCGTCGACGAGTTCCGGCAGCATCGCCATGAGCAGGTCGAGCTTGGCCCGTTCCGGCACCTTGCGGGCGGCCATGGCCTTGACCAGGCGCGGGTCGCAGCAGACCTGACGCAGTTTGAGCAGGGCGTCGAGGATGACGATCTGGCTGCGCGCAAAGCCGCGGCTGGCGATCTCGTCGCGCACCTTGGCATCCACCGCGGCGCGCACCGTTTCGTAGAGGTCGCGCTGGGCGCCTTCGAGTTCGACGCTGCGCACGATGATGGTTTTCGGCGGCAGTTCCTGGGCGACGTCTTCCTTCTTGCGGCGCAGGATGAAGGGGCGGATGCGGCGGGCGAGCAGGGTCCGGCGGCGCAGATCGCCCTGCTTTTCGATCGGCGTCCGCCAGTGACGCGTGAACTGCTTGCTGGTCCCGAGAAAGCCCGGGAGCAGGAAGTCGAACTGGCTCCACAGTTCGCCGAGATGGTTTTCCAGCGGCGTACCGGTCAGGCACAGGCGATGCCGCGCATCGACCTTGCGCACCGCCTCGGCGCTCTGGCTCTGGGCATTTTTGACTGTCTGCGCCTCGTCGAGGATGAGCAGGTGGTAGCTGTGTTGCATCAATTCTTCGGCGTCGCGCCAGAGCAGCGGGTAGGTGGTCAGCACCACGTCGTGCTGCATGATCTGCGGAAACAGCGCCTTGCGTTCCGGGCCGTGCAAGGACAACACCTTGAGGGCCGGGGCGAAACGTGCCGCCTCGTTCTTCCAGTTGAAGATCAGCGAGGTCGGCAGGATGATCAGGGCCGGCTTGTCGAGGCGCCCGGCTTCCTTCTCCATGAGCAGGTGGGCCAACGTCTGCGCCGTTTTGCCGAGGCCCATGTCGTCGGCCAGGATGCCCGACAGGTCGTGCTCGCGCAGGAATTGCAGCCAGGCCAGGCCTTCCTTCTGGTAGGGACGCAGTTCGAGCATGAAGCCGGCCGGCGGTTCGACGTCGCCGATGCCCTGCGCCTTGAGCAGGCGTTCGGCCAGGGCCATGATGTCGCTCTGGCCGCGGAACTGCCAGCGGCTGATGTCGGAAAGTTCGGCCAGTCGTGGCGCATCGAAGCGCGACAGACGCAGCGTGTTGCCGCCGGAAAAGCCGTCGAACAGGTCGATCAGCGTCGCCGCCAGCGGCTTCAGGCGGCCGGCCGGAACGCGCAGGCGCTTGCCGCGGGCGGTGTAGAGATCGATCCCTTCGTCGTCGGGAACGCGCTCGAGTTCGGCCGCTTCGAGCCAGCGCGGGTCGGTGCGGAACAGGTTGGCCAGCAAGGGGGCGAGCGGCAGGCGCTCGCCTTCGACCATGACCCCCATGTCGAGGTTGAACCAGCCATTGTCAGCCTCGTACAGATCGGCCTCCCAGCCATCGACTTCGATGACGTGGTGGCGGAAATCCTCGGGAAACTCGACCTGCCAGCCGGCTTCCTTGAGGCGTAGGGTACCGTCCTGCATGAAGGGCACCCAGCTGGCCTCTTCGGCCAGGCCGTAAATGCCTTCCGGCGGGCTGCCGAAAGTATGCAAGGTGTGCCCGGGAATCTTCTGCAGGCCACAGCCTTCAAGCGCCCGCAGCGACCTCGCTTCATCGTCCGGGCGGCGCTTCAGGCGGATGGTTTCGCCCTCGGGCAGGGTGATGAATTCGCTCTTTTCTTCCGGCCGCACGTCGGCATCGCCATAGCGGAAAATGATTTTGGCGACATCGAAGGGGCCGCCGCCGAAATTCTGCGGATACCCGCGCCACGCCCGGTGGCCGTGGGTATGCAGGGTTTCCAGCTGGAGGATGGGGATGAGCGGGGCGTCGACCAGGCGCAGCCGGGCGCCGGCATCGGAACCGGGCAGCGGCAGGTCAGGGGCCAGTTCGGACAGCGCCTCGGCGACCAGCGCCGCTTCGTTGGCGGAAAGCGGCGGCAACGAGAACAGGCGGTTGATCACGTCCGGGTTGCCGGTAACTTCCAGCGGCCCGGTTTCGCCCTCGGCCAGATCGATGTACCAGGGGGGATCGACGGCAACGATCATCTCGGCCGATGGCTCCGGCTTCAGTTGCGGCCGCTGGAAACCCATGCCGTCGACCTGCCAGCCGATGCTGGCCGGCCGGGCCGGTCCGGCGTTGAGTGGCAGGCCGAGATCGTCCTCCGGGTAAAGCCGGTGGCTGGCCGCCATGCGCTGCAGGATTTCGGCACCGTTCTTGGGGCCCAGGCCGAAGGCGCGCAAGCCGGTTTCGTGGCCGCGGTCGGCCCAGATCAGGCGCAGGATGCCGAGGTCTTCTTCATTGACGAACTGCGGCGGGCTGATCAGCGCGCGGTCCACCTTCCACCATTCCTCGGCGCTTTCCGGATATTTGCCCTTGCGAATCTCGATACCGAACTGGTGCTTGTCGGCCGTCCATTTCAGGATGTAGAAAAGCTGCTGGCGGGCGCTGGCCGGCCGGGCTTTTTTCTTGGCGACGGCAACCGAGACGCGGCGCAGGTCTTCGAGCCAGGACAGGGCGCTGCCGCTGACCCGCTCCTTCGGATTGCGCTCTTCGATGGCCTTGAGCAACATGGCGGCAACGTGCTTGCAATGCTTGCCGGCGGTGCAGGTGCAGCGGCTGATCACCGCCATCTCGCCGCTCTGGGCCTGGCTCAGATAGGCCTGTGCAATGTAAGGTTCGGCCGAAGAACCCGGAACGAGCGCCCGCATCTGGCTGCCCTCGATGGTCAGCTCGCGAACCAGGTCGACATAAGGCCGGGCCTTGTTGATGTCGCGCGTGGCGAACCAGTCCGCGACGTTTTCTTCCGTGAAGGTGGTGAGGTTGACGACGGCCATTGGCGATCAGTAAACCAGGGCGCCGACGAGCAGGGCGAGGAGCAAGGCGATGATGGCCAGCCAGCGGCTTTGCTGTTGCTGGACGGCGATCAGTCGATCGATCTGCGGCTGCAGGTCAGCCTTGGCCGGCTGGGCCAGCGCCTGATGGACCAGGCGTGGCAGTTGCGGAATGGTACGCGCCAGATAAGGGGCTTCCTGTTTGAAACCGCGGAGCAGGCCGCGCCAGCCGATCTGTTCGCTCATCCAGCGTTCGAGGAAGGGCTTGGCGGTGGTCCACAGGTCGAGTTCGGGGTCGAGCTGGCGGCCGAGGCCTTCGATATTGAGCAGGGTCTTTTGCAGCATGACCAGTTGCGGCTGGATTTCGACATTGAACCGGCGCGACGTCTGGAACAGGCGGAGCAGCACCTTGCCGAAGGAAATGTCCTTGAGCGGCCGGTCGAAAATCGGCTCGCAGACGGCGCGGATGGCCGCTTCGAACTCGTCGACCCGGGTGTCCTTCGGCGCCCAGCCCGATTCGATGTGGGCTTCGGCGACGCGCTTGTAGTCGCGCCGGAAGAAGGCCAGGAAATTCTGCGCCAGGTAATTCTTGTCGGAGTCGGTCAGCGTGCCGACGATGCCGAAATCGAGCGCGATGTAGCGGCCGTCCGGGGCAACGAAGATGTTGCCGGGATGCATGTCGGCATGGAAGAAACCGTCGCGGAAAACCTGGGTGAAGAAAATTTCGACGCCGGCCGCCGACAGCTTGGAGAGGTTGATGCCTTCAGCGCGCAGCTTGTCGGTCTGCGAGATCGGCGTGCCCTTCATGCGCTCCATGACCATGACGGTCGACGTGCAAAAATCCCAATGAATCTCGGGGACGATGAGCAAGGTCGAGTTGGTGAAATTGCGTCGCAGTTGCGAAGCGTTGGCCGCTTCGCGCATGAGGTCGAGTTCGTCGCGCAGGTATTTGGCGAATTCGGCGACTACTTCGCGTGGTTTGAGGCGCTTGCCGTCGGCCCACAGCTTTTCGAGCAGCATGGCCAGGTTGTCCATGAGCGCCAGGTCGTGCTCGATGACCGAGAGCATGTTGGGGCGCAACACCTTGACGGCCACTTCATGGCCGCCGTCTTCGGCGTGCAGCTTGGCGAAATGTACCTGGGCGATCGATGCGGAGGCGATCGGCGTCGGGTCGAACTCGGCAAAAACCTCGCTGGCTGGCCGGCCATAAGCCTTTTCGATTTCCGCCAGGGCGAGATCGGAGGCGAAGGGCGGGACGCGATCCTGCAGCTTGGCCAGTTCGTCGGCGATGTCCATCGGCATGAGGTCGCGCCGGGTCGACAGGACCTGGCCGAACTTGACGAAAATGGGGCCGAGCGATTCGAGGGCGAGGCGCAGGCGAACGGCGCGTGGCGTCGACAGGTCGCGCCAGAATTGCAGCGCATTGGCGAGACGTACCAGCCGGCCGCTCGGCTCGTGTTCGAGCACCATTTCGTCGAGGCCGAAACGGCTGGCGACTGAGGCGATCTTGAGCAAACGAAGGAGACGCATGTGTACGGTAAACGCCGGGCGGGCCGGGCAAAATCGCTAAACGAGCATGTTAACACGCCAACGGCGCTTGCACCCCCGTGATTTGCGACTGTTTGAGTCTGCCGCGTCGGGGCTTAACAATCTTGCAAGATGCTTCGGCCAATGGGATAAACTCGCCCAACAAGCCTGTTGGTGTTGTGCCCAGCCACCCGAAGTCACCTGAAGCCTCGATGAGCGAACCGAAACACCCCTCCGAAATTGCCCGCGAAGCGCTCAAGCGACTGGCGATGCGTCAGTTGGCGCCGACCCCGGCCAATTACCAGGCCTGCTATAACGAAATCGCCGGGATTCCCAACATGGCACCGTTCCCGGACGGGCCTTTGCGGGAATTGCTGGTCGAATTGCCGGCCCGGAATGAGGCGCAGGAAAAGCAGATCGACCGGCTTTCGGCGGCGATAGCCAAGCGGAGCTGGCAGGGGGTCAGGGAGTCGCTGAGTGCTTATGCCCAGGCTGGCGAGTCACGTAGCCAGGCGGAGGCGACGCCCATCATCCAGGCCGCGCTGCCTTGCGAGTTTGCCGGCAAGCTGGCGCGCTTCGTCGAATCGGTGCTGCCGGCGCTCGGCGACGACGATTCGCGGATTGTCGATGTGGCCCACGAACTGGTCGAGGCGCTCAAGCAGCCGATGGTCGAGGGCGCCTTCATTCAAGGTCTTCTTGGCAGTCTGGCCCATCAGGCCGTGTTCGCGGCCGAAGAGCAGCTTGAAATCAAGAACCTGTTGCTCAAGCTGCTGCACCTGATCATTCAGAACATCGGTGAATTGAGTTCCGACGACAGTTGGCTCAAGGGTCAGATCGACGGCCTGCTGGCCAGCGTGGCGCCGCCGCTGACCTTGCGTCATCTCGATGAGATGGAGCGGCGGTTGCGCGACGTCATGGAGAAGCAGGGGCGTGCCAAGTCGCGTGCGGTCGAGGCGCAGGAGGAAATGCGCGTGATGCTGGCCGAGTTCGTCGAACGTCTGGGAACGATGAATCGGTCGAGTACCGCGTTTGAAACGCACATCGCGGAAAGCGCCCGTCAGATTGAGCAGATTTCCAGGCTGGAAGACCTCAAGCCGCTGCTCGACGATGTGATCCTGGCGACGCATGCCATGGCCGAGGAAACCGCGTACTCGCGCGAGCAGTTGAAAAACTTGCAGGAAAAGGTGCTGGTCACCGAGAGCGAACTCATGCACCTGCATCAGGAGCTGGATAACGCCAGCGCCCTGGCCCGCCACGATCCGCTGACCGATGCGCTCAACCGCAAGGGCCTCGACGAGGCGCTGGAGCGCGAAGTGTCGAGCGTGCGGCGCAAGGAAACACCGCTCTCGGTCAGCCTGCTCGACATCGATAATTTCAAAATACTGAACGACAGTCTTGGTCACGAGGCGGGCGACCGCGCCCTGGTTCATCTCGCCGACGTCGCCCGGCGCAACATCCGCCCGTGCGACACGCTGGCCCGTTACGGCGGCGAGGAATTCGTCGTGCTCATGCCGGACACGACGCTTGACCAGGGAATCGAGGCGATGACCCGCCTGCAGCGGGAATTGACCAAGGCCATCTACCTGGCCGGCAAAGAGAAAATCCTCATTACCTTCAGCGCCGGCGTCGCCCAGTTGTCCGCCGACGAGTCGGGTACCGAGGCTATCCGGCGGGCCGATCAGGCCATGTATCTGGCCAAACGCGCGGGCAAGAACCGCGTGATGGGCGGCTGACCTTTCTTCGATGTCCCTGAGCCGGGGCTTTCCGCCGGTCGCCGACCGGTCGGCGCGGGTGCTTGTCCTGGGTAGTCTGCCGGGCAAGGCATCGCTGGCGGCGCAGGCGTATTACGCCAACCGGCAGAATGTCTTCTGGCGCATCATGGGTGATCTGGTCGGCGCCGGGCCGGAGCTGCCTTACGCGCAGCGCCTGGAAAAATTGCAGGCAGCCGGCATCGCGCTCTGGGATGTGATCGCGGCCGGCGAGCGCCCGGGCAGCCTGGATTCGGCTATCGTCAGGGACTCGGTTTGCGTCAATGATTTTTCGGCTTTTTTTGCCGTTCACCGTGGGATTGGTCGCGTTTTCTTCAATGGCGCGGCGGCCGAGGCGACTTTTCGCCGCCATGTGCTGCCCGGCCTGGTGGGCGAAAAGCTGCAATTGATCCGCCTCCCGTCGACCAGTCCGGCGCATGCGGCCAGCAGCTACGCCGACAAGCTCGCGGCGTGGTCGGCGATTGTAGGTAGCGGCAGCGTATAATCGACGTTTTGCAATTTTGCCCCACGAATCAATGCCCCTAGACGTCAAAACCCAGCTGACCGCCCTCCTGCAACAGGCGCTGGCCAGCGTTGCGCCAAGCGCAACCGATACCCCCATCCAACTGGAGCGCCCGCGCGACCCATCGCACGGCGATTTCGCGACCAACCTGGCCATGCAACTGGCCAAGGCGCTCAAGAAGAATCCGCGTGAAATTGCCCAGCAACTGGTGAACGAATTGCCGGTGTCGACGCTGGTCACCCAGGCCGAAGTGGCCGGGGCCGGCTTCATCAATTTCAGGCTCGAGGCCGGCGCCAAGACCGGCGTCGTCAAGGCCGTGCTGGCCGAGGGTGAAAATTTCGGGCGGTCGACGCTCGGTGGCTGGCAGAAGGTCCAGGTCGAGTTCGTTTCGGCCAACCCGACCGGCCCGCTGCACGTCGGCCACGGCCGCGGCGCGGCCTACGGCGCCTCGCTGGCCAGCCTGCTGACTTTCGCCGGCTGGGACGTGACGCGCGAGTATTACGTCAATGACGCCGGGCGGCAGATGGATATTCTGGCCGTGTCGACCTGGTTGCGTTACCTCGATCAGCATGGCGTCAGCCTGCCTTATCCGCCCAATGGTTATCAGGGCGCTTACGTTCGCGAGATGGCCGAGCAACTCAAGCACGCCCACGGCGACAAGTATGTGCGTCCTGCTGATGCCGTGCTCGCCGGCACCCCGGGTTTCCCGGCGGCCGAGCGGAGCGACGACGAAGCCAAGCAGCAGCGCGAGCAGCAACTCGATGCGCTGATCGCCCGCGCCAAGGAACTGCTTGGTCCGGACTGGGCTTATGTCCATCAGCACGCGCTGTCCGAACAACTGGCCGATTGCCGCGACGACCTCGAGCAGTTCGGCGTCCATTTCGACGTCTGGTTCTCGGAAAAGGCGCTGTTCGACACCGGGCTGGTCGCCCGTTGTGTCGATCTGCTTGAAAAGAATGGCCACCTCTACGTGCAGAACGGCGCCCGCTGGTTCAAGTCGACCGCCTTCGGCGACGAGAAGGACCGTGTCGTCCAGCGCGAGAACGGCCTGTACACTTATTTCGCCTCCGACATCGCTTACCACCTCAACAAGTTCGAGCGTGGTTTCGACAAGGTCATCAACATCTGGGGCGCCGATCACCACGGCTACATCGCCCGGGTGAACGGGGCCATCACCGCGCTCGGGCTGGATGCCAAAAAGCTGCAGGTGGCGCTGGTCCAGTTCGCCGTGCTCTATCGCAACGGCCAGAAGGCCTCGATGTCCACGCGTTCCGGCGAGTTCGTGACGTTGCGCGAGTTGCGTGGCGAAGTCGGCAACGATGCCTGTCGTTTCTTCTACGCCCTGCGCAAGTCGGACCAGCATCTCGATTTCGACCTCGATCTGGCGAAGAGCCAGACCAACGAAAATCCGGTCTATTACATCCAGTACGCCCACGCCCGCATCTGTTCCGTGGTCGGCCAGTGGGCCGGGGCGAACGGCGGTGACCTGGCGGTGCTGGCCGATGCCGACCTGGCCTTGCTGAGCAACCCGCGCGAGCTGACGATTGCCAGCAAGCTGACCGAGTTCCGCGACCTCATCGACAACGCCGCGCGCGAACTGGCGCCGCACCTGATCGCCTTCTACCTCAAGGATCTGGCTGGTGAATTCCATGGCTGGTACAACGCCGAGCGCATGCTGGTCGACGATGCCGCCCTGCGCGACGCCCGCGTCGCCCTGGCGGTCGCTGTGCGTCAGACGATCCGCAACGGCCTGAACATACTCGGCGTCAGTTGTCCGGAATCGATGTAAGGAATTGTCATGAGTCGCGATATGAAGCCGCGCAGGAACCAGCCGGCGAAAAAGAAAGCTGCCGGCGGTACGCTGATCGGCATGTTCATTGGCCTGGTCATCGGTGTTGCCTTGGCGGCCGGTGTCGTCTGGTACATCAACAAGTCGCCGCTGCCGTTCGTCGAACGAGTCCAGCCGCCCGCCGCCAACGGCAAGAACGGCCAGCCGAGCCAGCCAATGGCCTTGCCCGGCAAGCCGGGTGATCCGATTCCGGAAAAGCGCTTCCAGTTCTACGACATCCTGCCCGGCAAGGCCGATGCCGTGCCCGACAAGGCGCCCAGGCCAGAGGCCCGGAAGGAAGAGCCGAAGAAGGCGGAAAAGAGCGAGGCGAAGGAATCGAAGACGCCGCTCTTCCTGCAGGCCGGTTCATTCAGCACGGCGCAGGATGCCGACAACCAAAAGGCCAAGCTGGCGTTTATGGGGATAGAGGCCGTCGTTCAGCAGGTGATGATCCAGGACCGGACGCTCTATCGGGTCCGGGTCGGTCCCTACATGAAGATCGATGAATTGAACAAAGTCCGTGCCGAGCTTGCCAAATCGGGTGTTGAAGCCCAACTAGCCAAATAGGAGTAACGAATGAAGGATGCACGTCGTAATTTCGCCGGTTTCGTTTTTGCCCTTTTTTTCGGGTTGACCGTAGCAACGCCATCTCTTGCCCAGTCAGCCGCATTCACGCCGATCAGCCCGGCCCAGCCGACTGAAGATCCGGCCAAGATCGAAGTTCTCGAATTTTTCAGCTACGGCTGCCCGCATTGCGCCGACTTCAATCCTTTGCTCACTGCCTGGGCCGCCAAGCAGCCGGCCGACGTGGTCGTCAGGAAGGTGCCGATCACCTTCGGCCGCGCCGCCTGGGCCAACATCGCCAAGCTTTACTACGCGCTGGAAATCACCGGCGACCTGCATCGTCTCGAGGCGGATGTTTTCCGGGCGATTCATGGCGAGCGCATCAATCTGTTCGACGAAAGAACGCTCACCGAATGGGTCGTCAAGAAGGGCGTTGACGCGAAGAAGTTCGGTGAAACCTTCAACTCCTTCGGCGTCATGAGTAAGGTCAAGCGCGGCGATCAACTGGCGCAGGCTTACCGGATTCAAGGCGTGCCGGCACTGGGCGTCGAAGGCAAGTACCTGATCGGCGACATGGGCTTCAACGAGAAGCTGGCTGTTGCCGACAAGCTGATTGCCAAGGCGCGCAGCGAGAAAGCAGGCAAGGGCGCCGGCAAGAAGTAATTGACCCTGAAAGTCTTCATCACGGGCGCCTCGTCGGGAATCGGCGAGGCGCTTGCCGTTTACTACGCCGCACAAGGGGCCACCCTGGGCCTGGCGGCGCGGCGAAACGAGGTTATCGAGGCACTGAATCAGCGGCTGGGCGGTCGGCACGCCTGTTACGCGCTCGATGTCGGCGATGCCCCGGCCCTGCATGCCGCCGCAATCGATTTCATCGCCCGCTTCGGCGCTCCGGACATCATCATCGCCAATGCCGGCGTTTCGGCCGGTACGCTGACCGAATTCGAAGAAGACCTCGACGTCTTCCGCCGGGTCATGGAGACCAATGTTTTCGGCCTGGCGGCGACCTTTGCGCCATTCCTCCCGGCGATGAAGGCCGTGGCTGGCGGCAGAAAAATGCAGCGCCTGGTCGGCATCGCCTCGGTTGCCGGCATTCGCGGCCTGCCCGGCGCCGAGGCGTATTCGGCCTCGAAGGCGGCGGCGATCACTTATCTCGAAAGCCTGCGCCTCGAAATGCGCCCATACGGCATCAAGGTCGTTACCATCGCGCCGGGCTATATCGAAACACCGATGACCGCCGTCAATCCCTACAAAATGCCCTTCCTGCTGCCGGTCGATCAGGCGGCATCGCGCTTTGCCGCGACCATCGCGCGCGGGACGAGCTACGCGGTGATTCCCTGGCCGATGGGCGTCGTCGCCAAAATCCTGCGGGCATTGCCCAACTGGCTATACGACCGCCTGTTCACAAGCGCCCCGCGCAAGCCGCGCGGCTTGCTAAAATAGCCCGATGCTAGAACTCAAGATCAATGGCGAAATCCGCCAGTTTTCCGCCGCGCTGACCGTGACTGGCCTGATCGAGCAACTGGGCTATGCCGGCAAGCGCATTGCCGTTGAACGCAATGGCGAAATTGTCCCGAAAAGCCAGCACGCCACGACGGCGCTGGTGGCCGGCGACCAACTTGAAATTGTCGTCGCCGTCGGCGGCGGTTAAGGAGCCTACCCCATGCATCAACTGACTATCGCCGGCAAGGCGTACCGTTCCCGTTTACTGGTCGGCACCGGCAAGTACAAGGATTTCGCCGAAACCCGGGCGGCCATCGACGCCTCGGGGGCGGAGATCGTCACCGTCGCGATCCGCCGCATGAACATCGGCCAGGATCCAAGCCAGCCCAATCTGCTCGACGCCCTGCCGCCCTCGCAGTTCACCATCCTGCCCAATACGGCTGGCTGCTACACCGCCGACGATGCCGTGCGTACCCTGCGTCTGGCCCGCGAACTGCTCGACGGCCATCCGCTGTGCAAGCTCGAGGTCCTCGGCGATCCGACCAACCTCTTCCCGAACATGCCGGAAACCCTGAAAGCTGCCGAAACGCTGGTCAAGGACGGCTTTCATGTCATGGTCTACTGCTCGGACGATCCGATCCAGGCCAAAATGCTCGAAGAAATCGGCTGTGTCGCGGTCATGCCGCTGGCCTCGCTGATCGGCTCCGGCATGGGCATCGTCAATCCGTGGAACCTGCGCCTGATCATCGATAACGCCAAGGTGCCGGTGATCGTCGATGCCGGCGTCGGCACGGCTTCCGATGCGACCATCGCGATGGAACTGGGCTGCGACGGCGTTCTGATGAATACCGCCATTGCCCACGCAAAAGATCCCGTTCTCATGGCCAGCGCCATGAAGAAGGGGGTCGAAGCTGGCCGCGAGGCTTACCTGGCTGGCCGCATGGCCCGCAAATACTACTCGGCCGATCCGTCGTCGCCGACTTCCGGATTGATCGGCTCATGAGCGATACCCCCCTGATTCAACCGGCATCCGTCGGCGAAGGCGTCTACGAAGAAGGCCGTGAAGGCTACGGCCACATCAAGAGCTACGTTCGCCGGGCTGGCCGCATGTCGTCGGCCCAGGAAAACTACTACGCCGAGATGATGCCGAAAATCGGCGTCGTCTACGCCCCGCAGCTCATCGACCTGGCTACGGTCTACGGCCGGAATGCCCCGAAAATCCTCGAAATCGGCACCGGCATGGGTGAAACCACGGCCAGGATCGCCGATGCCAACCGCGACAACGATTACCTCGGCGTCGAAGTGCATGTGCCCGGCGTTGGCGCCCTGTGCAAGCAGATCGCCGAACGTGAGCTGACTAACCTGCGCATTTGCCAGCACGACGCCGTCGAAGTCGTCCGCGACATGCTGCCGGAAGGCTCGCTCGATGGCGTTCATGTGTTCTTTCCCGATCCGTGGCACAAGGCGCGCCACAACAAGCGCCGGCTGATCCAGTCGCCGTTCGTTGCGCTGCTCGCCTCGCGCCTCAAGCCGGGCGGCTATTTTCACTGCGCCACCGACTGGGAGGAATACGCCCACCAGATGCTGGAAGTGCTCTCGTCGGAACCGACTTTGGTCAACAGCGCCGACGGCTTTGCGCCGCGCCCGGATTACCGCCCGTTGACCAAATTCGAGAACCGCGGAATCCGCCTGGGTCATGGCGTTTGGGACGTGATTTTCCGGAAAAAATAATTGGCGGATTGATCGCGCCCGCAAATTCGTCGCCAGGGGGCTGGACAAGCTGATCCCGAATGCCTTCGGCGGCGTTCGCAAAATGCCGGCATCGATCACTGCCGGCATTTTTATTTTTGTCGCTCAAGATGACCGCCTGTTCAGGGCTTTGCCGGTACCGGCGGGGACGGAAGTCGTCGCCTCGTCATGCGCCGGGGTTGGCTGGCTGTTAAACTCTCGGCCCCAATGACAGCAAACCGGGAATGATTCATGTGGTTCCGTAATCTCCAGCTTTACCGCCTGCCGACGCCGTGGGCCGTCGATCTCGCCAAATTCGAAGAGCAACTGGCCCGTGGCCCGTTCGTGAAGTGCCCGAGCAACCAGCCGATGAGCCGGGGCTGGGTATCGCCGCGCCGCGATGGCGCGCTGGTCTATTCGCTCGGCCGGCAGTGGATGATTGCCCTGAGCATCGAGCAGCGCCTGCTGCCGTCGTCGGTGGTCAATGACGAGGTCAAGGAACGGGCCGAGCTGGTCGAAGCCCAGCAGGGTTACGCGCCGGGCCGCAAGCAGCTCAAGGAATTGCGCGAGCGCGTCACCGAAGAACTCATGCCGCGCGCCTTCACCCGCCGTCGCACGACCTACGTCTGGCTCGATCCGCAAAATGGCTGGTTCTGCGTCGATGCCGGCAGCCCGGCCAAGGCCGAAGAAGTCATCGAGCATCTGCGCCATTGCCTCGACGATTTTCCGCTGACGATGCTCCACACCCAGGTTTCACCGCAAGCGGCGATGGCCGACTGGCTGGCCGGCGGCGATGCACCGGCCGGCTTTACCATCGACCGCGACTGCGAACTCAAGGCGGCTGGCGAGGAAAAGGCGGCGGTTCGTTACGTCCGCCATCCGCTCGACGGCGAAGAGATCAGCGGCGAGATCAAGGCTCACCTGGCGGCCGGCAAGATGCCGACCAAGCTGGCCCTGACCTGGGACGACCGCATTTCCTTCGTGCTCGGCGAAAAGCTCGAAATCAAGCGCCTCGCCTTCCTCGACCTGCTCAAGGAAGAAGCCGAGAAATCGGCCGAACATGCCGACGAGCAGTTCGACGCCGATTTCGCCCTGATGACCGGCGAACTGTCGCGTTTCCTGCCGCAACTGCTCGACGCGCTCGGTGGCGAGGTCGTTGAAGCCCCATGACAGCCAGTGACGCCTGCCCCTGTGGCAGCGGCAGGCGTTATGCCGAATGCTGCGGTCAACTGCATTTTTCGGCCAAAAATGAAATGACGCCCGAGGCGCTGATGCGTTCGCGTTATAGCGCCTATGTGCTCAAGCTGGCCGATTACCTGCTGGCCAGCTGGCATCCGTCGACCCGCCCGGCCAGCATGGATCTGGCCGAGGATGACGGCACCAAATGGCTGGGGCTGGAGATCAAACGTAGCGAGCAACAGGACGAGAATCACGCCACGGTTGAATTTGTCGCCCGCTACCGCGTCGCCGGGCGCGGCCACCGCCTCCATGAACTGAGCCGCTTCATCCGCGAAGACGGCCGCTGGTTCTATGTCGATGGCGACATCGATCCTGTCTAGGCAGGATTATTTGGGCCTTGTTGCCCGTTTCTGAAGAAAAGTACCCATGATCATCCTCAAGAACGTCACCCTGCGCCGCAGCTCGAAAGTGCTGCTCGACAAGGCCTCCGTCACCATCAACCCGGGTGAGAAGGTCGGTCTGGTCGGCCGCAACGGGGCCGGCAAATCGACTCTGTTTGCGCTGCTCAATGGCACGCTGCACGAGGATGGCGGCGATTATTCGATCCCCAAACAATGGCAGATGGGCCAGGTGGCCCAGGACATGCCGGAAACCGAGCAGAGCGCCACCGATTTCGTCATCGACGGCGACACCAAACTGCTCGCCGCCCGCAACGAAGTGCACGACGCCGAAGCCAGCGACGACGGCATGCGCATGGCCGAGGCCTACATGGCGCTCAACGATGCCGGCGAACATGACGCCGAAGCGCGGGCCCAGTCGCTGATCCTCGGCCTCGGCTTCAAGGTCAGCGAACTGCACAACCCGGTCAACAGCTTCTCCGGTGGCTGGCGCATGCGCCTGCAACTGGCCCGCGCCCTGATGTGCCCGTCCGACATCCTGTTGCTCGACGAACCGACCAACCACCTCGACCTCGACGCCCTGGTCTGGCTCGAAGCCTGGCTCAAGCGCTACCAGGGCACGCTGGTCATGATCAGTCACGACCGCGAATTCCTCGACGCCATCACCGGCGTCACGCTGCACATCGACAACGCCAAGCTCGTCCGCTACGGCGGCAACTACAGCAAGTTCGAAGACATGCGCGCCGAGCAGATGCTGCTCCAGCAGGCCACCATGGCCAAGCAGGCCGAGAAGATCGCCCATCTGCAATCCTTCATCAACCGCTTCAAGGCCAAGGCCAGCAAGGCCAAGCAGGCGCAGAGCCGGGTCAAGGCGCTCGACCGCATGGAAAAGATTGCGCCGGTGCTGGCCGATGCCGAATTCACCTTCGAATTCCAGGAGCCACAGAACCTTCCCAACCCGATGCTCTCGATGATGGACGTCACCATCGGCTACCCGCCGGCCGAGGAAGCGCCGGCCGGCACGCCGCCGACGGTCATCGTCCGTGGCATCAACCGTTCGGTGATGGCCGGCCAGCGCATCGGCATCCTCGGCGCCAACGGCCAGGGCAAGTCGACGCTGGTCAAGACCATCGCCCGCGACCTCAAGGCGATCGGCGGCGACGTGACCGAAGGCAAGGGCCTCAACATCGGTTACTTCGCCCAGCAGGAACTCGACGTGCTGCGCCCGCAGGACACGCCGCTCGAACACATGGTGCGGCTGGCCAAGGAAGCCATCGCCGCCGGGCGCAGCAACGTGCCGGGGCGCGAGCAGGAACTGCGCAACTTCCTCGGCACCTTCAATTTCGGCGGCGAAATGGTCAAGCAGCCGGTCGGCACCATGAGCGGCGGCGAAAAGGCCCGGCTGGTGCTGTGCATGATCGTCTGGCAGCGCCCCAACCTGCTGCTCCTCGACGAGCCGACCAATCACCTCGACCTCAACACCCGCGAAGCGCTGGCCGTCGCCCTCAACGAGTTCGAAGGCACGGTCATGCTGGTCAGCCACGACCGCGCCCTGCTGCGTTCGGTCTGCGACGAGTTCTGGCTCGTTTCCAAGGGCGGTGTGGCGCCGTTCGACGGCGATCTCGAGGACTACCAGCGCTACCTGCTCGACGAAGCCAAGCGCGTGCGCGAGGCGGCGTCGGCGGCGCAGAAGAAGCTGGCAGCCTGACCGGCAGCCTTTCGCAAATATTCACAATCGCCGTCATGCCGCTCGATTAGGATGGCGCCACTTACTTTCTTTTGAGGAACAATCATGGGGCTACTTGATTCAGTCGTTGGCGCATTGGCCGGCGGTCAGTCTGGCGGTGACAATCCGTTGCTGAACATCGTCATGCAGCTGATCAACAACCCGCAGACCGGCGGTCTGGGCGGGCTGGTCCAGTCCTTCCAGCAGGGCGGCCTGGGCGATATCGTCAATTCGTGGGTTTCAACCGGTCAGAATCTGCCGATCTCGGCCGAGCAGATTCAGGCGGTCCTGGGCGGCGGCCAGTTGCAGAACATTGCCGCGCAATTGGGCATGACGACAGAGCAAGCGTCCGGTGGTTTGGCCGGTCTGCTGCCGCAATTGGTCGATCAGCTGACCCCGAATGGCCAGGTCCCCGCTAGCGGCGATCTGCTGGCCCAGGGCATGGATATGCTGAAAAAGGGCGGTCTGTTCAGCTAAAGAAAACGTTCGAGCAGAACGTTGAGAAAGCGCCGACCCTTCGCGGTCGGCGCAATTTTTTCCGGGCCGACGATGAGCAGCCCATCGGCCTCCGCCGCTTTCAGTTCCGACTGGATGCCGATCAAGGGCTGTGCCGTGCGTGCTTCGTATAGCGACGGGGGGAAGCCATCGGCCAGACGCAGCGCGTTCATCATGAATTCGAAAGGCAGGCTCTTGGTTTCGACCTGCGTTTCTTCCTGCACGGCGTTGCCGCTGCGGATGTTGTCGAGGTAAGCCTTCGGGTGCTTCCAGCGCATCTGGCGCAGCACGCGGTCGTGCAGGGTCAGCTTGGAGTGGGCGCCGGCGCCGATGCCGAGGTAGTCGCCGAAATACCAGTAATTCAGGTTGTGCTTGCACTGCTTGCCTGGCCGGGCGAAGGCCGAGGTTTCGTAATTGCTGAAACCGGTCGCGGCCAGACGGGCTTCAATGCTTTCCTGCATGTCGGCGCAGATGTCGCCTTCCGGCAGCTCGGGCGGGAAGGCGGCGAAGCGCGTGTTTGGCTCCAGCGTCAGCTGGTAGCAGGAGAGGTGTGAGGGCGAAAATGACAGCGCGGTTTCGACGTCGGTGAGTGCTTGCTCATGTGTTTGCCCCGGCAGGCCGTACATGAGGTCGAGATTGAACGAGTCGAAATGCTCGCCGGCCAGTTGCGCGGCGCGTTTGGCTTCGGCCGCGCCGTGGATGCGGCCGAGGGCTTTGAGGTGATCGTCGTTGAAGCTCTGGATGCCGAGCGACAGGCGATTGACGCCAGCCGAACGGAAGCCGGCGAACTTCTCCGCTTCGACCGTGCCGGGGTTGGCTTCGAGCGTGATCTCGGCATCCGGTGCCAGCATGGCCAGCGCCCGGAAGGCGGCGATCAGTTCGTCGATGGCGGCCGGCGAGAGCAGGCTGGGCGTGCCGCCGCCAAAGAAGACGCTGACCACCGGCCGGCCCCAGATCAGCGGCAGGGCGGATTGCAGGTCGGCGATCAATGCATCGACGTATTCGCGCTCGGGGATCGTGCCGTTGGCCTCGTGCGAGTTGAAATCGCAGTACGGACACTTCTGCACGCACCACGGGACATGGACGTAGAGCGCCAGTGGCGGCGAAACGCGGAATTCCAGGTTTGCTACGGTCGACCGGGAATTTTGGCTAAAAATCGGAATCGTTTTAACGCCGTTCATTCCGTCTCTCCCTGTGACAGCAGCTCGATAAGGGGTGCATTGATGAAATACAGGTGCTTGCCCTGGCTGTGTTCCCGGACCAGACCGGCGTCTGCCAGTTGCCGCAGGTAGCGGGCCGCCGTTTGTCGGGTGACGTTCAGATCGCGTTGCACGAACTCGATGCGCGTGTACGGGTGACGGAAGAGGTTGTTGAGCAAATCCTGCGAATACAGTTTGGGCAATTCGCTGCGCATGCGGCGCTTGGTTTCTGCCATCAAGCTGCGCATGTCGCCCACCAATCGGACGGCGCGCTGGGCGGTTTCCGCCACGCCGAGCAGCATGAATTTGACCCAGGCTTGCCACGCCTCACCATTGGGCGCCGTATCGCGTACCGCCTGCAGCAGCCGGTAATACTCGCTCTTGTTGCGATTGATATAACGCGAGAGGTAGAGCACCGGCGAATCGAGTAGCCCCGATTGCACGAGATACAACACGCACAGAATCCGCCCGATCCGTCCGTTGCCGTCGCTGAAAGGATGGATGCTCTCGAATTGGTGATGGATCAGCGCCATCCTGACGATCGGGTCCAGCTCGTTGCGCGTATCGTCGTTGATGAACCCCTCCAGCGCCTGCATGTGGGCCAGGACGCTGCCGCCATCCTGCGGTGGGACGAAGACGGTGACGCCGGTGCGTTCGTTTTTCAGAACTGTGCCGCCATTGGTGCGAAACGCCTCGCCGCTGTTCTTGAGCAACTGGAACATCGAAATGAGCGTGCCGTTGCCGAGGATGCCCTGCTGCTGGCGCATGCGCTCGTATCCGTGCATCAGCGCCTCGCGGTAGCGCGAGACTTCCTTGGCTGACGGCGAAATCCACTCAGCAATGTGCAGATCGGCCTGGAACAATTCGTCCTGGGTCGTCACATAGCTCTCGACTTCCGAGCTCGCCTTGGCCTCCTGCAGCGCCAGCGTGTTGATCAGGATCGCCTGGTTGGGGATGCTCGCCGCGCAGCCCTTGAGTTCCGCCAGATGCCGATGCGCCGCCACCAGCGCCCGCAGCAACCCGGGGGTCTGGAAATCGACGCCTGCCGGCGGCAGTTCGGGTATCCGGTAATTGGGCTGCAAGGCCATGGCTAGACTCCGTGATTCGTGAGGCGGAATAACACGAGATATTTGTCGTGTTAAAAAATCGCCATATTTTTAACACGTTGTACGCCTCATGTTAAAAATTTTGCGTAGCGATGTATGTCGCAAAAAAACCGGGGGCGAATTTTTGCCCTTGCTTTGCTACGGTCAACCGGAAATTTCGGCCAAAAATGAAATCGGGCCGGCCGCTCGCTTACAGCGTCGGCAGGCGGGCGATCAGTTTCTGCATGGCCTGGCCGCGATGCGAGAGCTGGTTCTTGACCGCGCCATCGAGTTCGGCCGCCGTCTGGCAGTGCGTCGGGACGTAGAACAGCGGGTCGTAGCCGAAGCCGTCGGCACCGCGCTGGGCGGTAAGGATTTCGCCGTGCCACTCGCCTTCGGCGATGATCGGTTGCGGATCGTCGGCCGAGCGGACGAGCACGAGCACGCAGGCGAAATGGGCGCGGCGGTCATTCTGGCCGGCGAGGTCGGCGAGCAGTTTTGCGTTGTTGCGCGCGTCCGATTTCGGCTCGCCGGCATAGCGCGCCGAATAGACGCCGGGCGCGCCGCCGAGCGCCGCGATGCACAGCCCGGAGTCGTCGGCCAGGGCCGGCAGACCGGAGGCCTGGGCGGCGTGACGAGCCTTGGCCAGGGCGTTTTCGACGAAGGTGCAATGCGGCTCTTCGGCTTCCGGAATGCCCAGCTGGCCTTGCGGAATGACCTCGAAGCCAAGCGGCGCCAGCAGCGCGTTGAGCTCCTTCATTTTCTTGGCGTTGTTCGAGGCCAGGACGAGCTTTCTCATGCCGGACCTCACGCAGCCAGGGCGCTTTGCTGGGCCGCGGTGAGCTGGCGGATGCCCATGGTCGCGAGATCGACGAGCACGCTCATCTGTTCGCGGCTGAACGGTTCGCCTTCGGCCGTGCCCTGAATTTCGACGATGCCGCCGTTGCCGGTCATGACGACGTTCATGTCGGTATCGCAGTCGGAGTCTTCCGGGTAATCCAGGTCAAGCACGGGGGCGCCCTTGTAGATGCCGACCGAGATGGCGGCAACGTGGTCGCGTACCGGGTTGGCCGTCAGCTTGCCGGCCTTGACCAGCCCTTCGCAGGCTTCGTAGAGGGCGACCCAGGCGCCGGTGATCGAGGCGCAACGGGTGCCGCCGTCGGCCTGCAGGACGTCGCAGTCGAGTGTGACCTGGCGTTCGCCGAGGGCCTTGAGGTCGGTCACGGCGCGCAGGCTGCGGCCGATCAGGCGCTGGATTTCCTGCGTCCGGCCGGTCTGCTTGCCCTTGGCGGCCTCGCGCGACGAGCGGGTGTGCGTGGCGCGCGGCAGCATGCCGTACTCGGCCGTCACCCAGCCCTGGCCCTTGCCGCGCAGGAAGGGCGGCAGGTTTTCCTCGACGCTGGCCGTGCACAGCACGCGGGTGTCGCCCATCTCGATGAGCACCGAGCCTTCGGCGTGACGCGTGAAATTACGGGTGATCTTGACGGTGCGAAGCTGGTCCGGCTGGCGTTGGCTGGGGCGCATGGGGTTCCTTATTTTTTCGGATTGAACTTGTCGATGGCGGAGCGGATTTCCTCGATCGCCTTTTCGATTTCGTCGTCGGTGAGGTCACTCTTGTAGGACGGGTTGCGGCCGAATTCGTCGAGGCGCGTGGTGACTTCGTCCTGCGTCATGGTCTGGGTCGAAATGGCGCTGCTCGCCGTTTCGACGTAGGCATCCTCCCAGTGCACGGCGACGACGGACAGGTTGTCGCCATGGGCGCCGCCCTTCAGTTCGGCCTGGTTGAGCAGCATCGGCACGGCCTGCAGCAGGTTGGCGCCCTTCAGGGCGACCGCCATCATTTCGCCGGGCATCTCGCCCCACAGGCCGTCCGTCGCCAGCAGGATGACGTCGCCGTGGTCGAGCGGCGTCTTGCGCGAGAACTCGATTTCCGGCGGGTGCGGGCTGCCCAGGCAGCTGTAGATCTTGTTGCGGTCCGGGTGAAACACGGCCTGCGCCTCGGTGATCATGCCTTCTTCGACGAGCAGCCGGATGCGCGAATGATCCTTGGTCTGGGTGATGACCTTGCCCTCGCGCATCAGGTACAAGCGCGAATCGCCGGCATGTGCCCAGTAGGCGACGTTGTCCTGGACGATGCAGGCGACGCAGGTGGTGCGCGGCGTATCTTTCAGGCGGTGGCGGGCGGTGTAATCGAGGATGGCGTGGTGGGCGTTGGTCATGCCCTTTTGCAGGAAGCGGAAGGGGTCGCCGAGTACCGGGCGCGCCTCGCGCTGGAAAGCGTCGGCCAGCGTCTGAACGGCGATCTGGGCGGCAATTTCGCCGTAGTGATGGCCGCCCATGCCGTCGGCAACGACCATGAGCAGGGCGTCGCGCGAGTAGCAATAGGTCGTCCGGTCCTCGTTGTTGGCGCGGCCGCCCTGGCGACTTTCCTGGTAGATGGTGAATCTCATTGGATCGGCTTCCTGAGTTTATCGACGAAGCGGCCGATCCAGTTCGGCGAAGGCTTCGGGCGGGGTGGGGTGATGGTCTCGACGAGCGCCTTTTGCAGGGCAAAAACGCTTTGCGGACGGTAAAGATGGTTGAGGTTGAGGCACCAGTCGATGATCTCGAGCAGACGGTCCGAGAACTGGCCGTCCCAGCGCACCATGGCCGGGGCCAGGGTGTCCTTCTTCATGCGCGAATCGGCGGCTTGCGGGGCGCTGCCGGCCAGGCAGGCGTACATCGAGGCACCGACGCTGTAGATGTCGCTCCACGGCCCGAGATCCTTGCGCGAGCCGTAATGCTCGGGGGAGGCGAAGCCCGGGGTGTACATCGGCTTGAGGATGGGCTGGTCGGTGATCAGCGTCTGGCGGGCGGCGCCGAAGTCGATGAGGACCGGCGTGTTGTCGCCGCGCAGATAGATGTTCGAGGGCTTGAGGTCGAGATGCAGCAGCTTGTTCGAATGCACTTCGCGCAGGCCGTTGAGCATGCGGGTAAACACGCCGCGCATGAAGCGCTCGGAAATGTGCCCCTGATGTTTCTGGATGAACTCCTGCAACGTCCGCCCGTGCTCGTACTCCATGACCATGTAAACGGTGTCGTTGGCGCGAAAAAAATTCAAAACGCGGATCACGTTGGGGTGCGACAGGCGGGCCAGGGCGCGGCCTTCCTCGAAAAAACACTTCATGCCGTAGCGGAAGGCGCCGAGATGCTCGGCGGAAATGACCGGATTGATTTCGCCACGCGTGCGCAGGGCCAGACTGTTCGGCAGGTATTCCTTGATGGCAACCTGGCGGCCGGCTGTGTCGGTGGCCAGATAGACAATGGAAAAGCCGCCAAGCGAAAGTTGGCGGTCTATTGTGTACTCTTCCAGCAGGTGGCCGTTCGGTAACGGCTGATTGGCTTGTTGCGCCATGGAGCTCGCGGTTATGATGCAATTTCAGGCATTTTCGGGCGTGTCGTCCGGACTGTAAAGCAAGGGATTCCCGCTGATGATTTGTAGTATGACCGGTTATGCCGTTAAAACACGTGATTTAGAGCATGGAACGCTGCAACTCGAGCTAAAAAGCGTCAATTCACGCTATCTCGATTTTCACTTCCGGGTGGCCGAAGATCTTCGGGCGCTGGAAATTCCGCTGCGCGAACTGCTCGCCGCCCGCATCAATCGCGGCAAGGTCGAGTGCCGTCTCTCCTTCAATGCGGCGGCCGCCAAGGCCGACCAACTGACGGTCAACGGCGAATTGCTGGCCACGCTGAAGTCGCTGAACGCTCGCGTGCAAAGCGAAATGCCCGGTGCGGCAACGCTCTCGGTCAACGAAACGCTGCGCTGGCCCGGCATGCTCGGCGAACAGAACGTCGATTTCGCCGCGCTGAGTCCCGAGGTCATGGCCCTGGCACGCGATGCGCTGGTCGATTTCACGGCGACCCGCGGCCGCGAAGGTGACAAGCTGGCCGAAACGATCATCGACCGGGTCAACGCCATGCGCGACATCGTTCACCGCGTTGCGCCGCGTATTCCCGAGGCGCAGGCGATCTACACCGAAAAGCTGCGCCAGCGCCTGACCGAGGCCCTGGGTGGGGCAAGCGAAGACCGCGTGCTGCAGGAAGTCGCCGTCTTTGCGACGCGCATCGATGTGGCCGAAGAACTGGCCCGTCTGACCACCCACCTTGACGAAGTCGAGCGCGTCCTCAAGCAGGGCGGCGCCTGTGGCAAGCGCCTTGATTTTCTGATGCAGGAACTCAATCGCGAAGCCAATACGCTCGGCTCGAAGTCGGCAATCACCGAGGTTTCGCAGGCCTCGATGGAGCTCAAACTGCTCATCGAGCAAATGCGCGAACAGATTCAGAACCTGGAATAGATCAGGAGTGGCGCGTTGGCCTGCGCATTGCGCAGGCCAATTTCAATTTTGGCCGTTTTCCCCGGTCGACCGTAGCAAGTTGGTAATCCCGCCGTGGCGGGCGTTTTTCTGAGGGCTTCCATGGCCGGAAATCTATATGTAGTGGCGGCACCGTCCGGTGCAGGCAAGACGACGCTGGTTCGCCTGCTCCTCGAGCAGGAAAAGGCAGTCCAGCTCTCCATTTCGTTCACGACCCGGGCGCCGCGCCCGGGCGAGGAAAATGGGCGTGAATATCATTTCGTCGACGCCACCGAATTCCAGGCCATGATCGCCCGCCAGGAATTCCTCGAATGGGCCGAAGTGCATGGCAACTTCTACGGCACCTCGAAGAAATGGATCGCCGACCAGTTGGCCGCCGACCGTGACGTCCTGCTGGAAATCGACTGGCAGGGCGCGCAGCAGGTGCGGGCGCTGTTTCCGCAGGCGATTGGCGTCTTCATCCTGCCGCCGTCGATGGAAGAACTGACCCGCCGCCTGACCGGCCGTGGCACCGATAGTGCCGACGTCATTTCCCGCCGTCTCGCCGCAGCGCAGGCCGAAATGCGCCATGTCGGGGAATTTGACTATGTTATTATTAACGACCAGTTGGCTCAGGCGCTGGACGATCTTCGTGCAGTCGTGCGGGCGTCCCGGTTGAGCTTTGGGGCCCAGCGTGCCCGACACGCCGCCCTGTTTCAAAGAATGATCTGATTTTTGAGGTTCCCATGGCTCGCGTTACCGTTGATGACTGTCTGAAAAAAATCCCCAATCGTTTCATGATGACGTTGGCTGCCGCCCATCGCGCGCGTCAGCTGGCCAATGGCGCGACCCCGTTGGTCGATGGTGAAAAGCACAAGCCGACCGTTGTGGCCCTGAAGGAAATGGGTGCCGGCAAGGTTGGTCTGGAAGTGCTTAACCGCGGCCAAGGCTGAAGGTTGGGGCGGTGAAGACTGATGGGTTCCGTGCCGTCGCCTCTGCCGCCTGCTGATGAGGAACCCGCTTATCGGGTTTTCATCGATAGTCTCGATTATCTTTCCCCCGCCGAACTAGAGAAAATCAAGGCTGCGTATGCCTACGCAGCCAAGGCGCACGCCAGTCAGCGGCGCATGTCGGGTGAGGCCTACATCACGCATCCGCTGGCCGTGGCCGGCGCCGTCGTCGAGTGGCGCATGGACGTGGACGCGATTGCCGCGGCGCTGCTCCATGACGTGCTCGAAGATACCGGCTCGACCAAGCACGAACTGGCCGAAAAATTCGGCAAGGAAGTCGCCGAGCTCGTCGATGGCCTGTCGAAGCTCGACAAGATGGAATTTGCCTCCTACCAGGAGGCGCAGGCCGAGAATTTCCGCAAGATGCTGATGGCCATGGCGCGCGATCTGCGCGTCGTGCTCATCAAGCTCGCCGACCGTCAGCACAATCTGGCGACGATGTCGGCGATGCGCGCCGACAAGCGCGCCCGCATCGCCCGCGAGACGCTGGAAATCTACGCGCCGATCGCTTTGCGGCTCGGCCTCAACAAGCTCTACCGTGAGTTGCAGGACACCTCCTTCCGGCTCATCCATCCGCATCGCGCCGAGGTGCTGGCCAAGGCAATCAGTGCCGCGCACGGCAACCGCAAGGAACTGTTGACGCGGATTCTCGACGGCATCAACGACAAACTGACGCACGCCGGCCTGAAGGCCGAGGTGTTTGGCCGCGAGAAGAGCCTGTACTCGATCTTCCGCAAGATGAAGGACAAGCACCTGTCGTTTTCGCAGGTGCTCGACATCTACGGCTTCCGCGTCGTCGTCGACAACGTGCCGACCTGTTATCTGGCGCTCGGCGCGCTGCACAGTCTGTTCAAGCCGGTGCCAGGCAAGTTCAAGGACTACATCGCGATCCCCAAGGCCAATGGCTACCAGTCGCTGCACACGACGCTGATCGGCCCCTATGGCACGCCGGTCGAAGTGCAGATCCGCACGCGCGAAATGCACAACGTCGCGCAGGAAGGCGTTGCCGCCCACTGGCTGTACAAGGACATGGACGAGAGCAGCGCTGACCTGCAGATCAAGACGCACAAATGGCTGCAGTCGCTGCTCGAAATGCAGACCAGCGACTCGGCCGAGTTCTTCGAGAACGTCAAGATCGATCTCTTCCCGGACGAGGTTTACGTGTTCACGCCCAAGGGCAAGATCATGGCCATGCCGCGCGGGGCGACGGTGGTCGACTTCGCCTACGCGGTGCACACCGATGTTGGCCACCACTGCTCGGCGGCCCGCGTCAATCACGAACTGGCACCATTGCGCACCGATCTGCGCAACGGCGATCTGGTCGAGATCATCACCTCGCCGCAGGCCAGCCCGAACCCGGTGTGGCTGACCTATGTAAAGACCGGTCGGGCGCGCAGCAAGATTCGCCACTTCCTGCGCACGATGCAGAACGAGGAGTCGGCCCGCCTTGGCGAGCGCCTGCTGCGCCAGGAATTGCTGTCGCTCGGCGTCGTGCCGATTTCCATTCCGACCGAGGCCTGGGATCAGATGGTCAAGGCCGGCGGCCAGAAGAACATCGAAGAGATCTACACCGAAATCGGTCTTGGCAAGCGTCTGCCGTCGGTCGTCGCTCGCCGCCTGCTGGCCCGCGAGGACATGACGAACGAGGTGCCGAACGGCATGGCGCTGGCCATCCACGGCACCGAAGGCATGGCCATCCAGTTGGCGCGCTGCTGTCAGCCGATTCCCGGCGATCCGATCATCGGCTCGATTCGCAAGGGCAGCGGCCTGATCATTCATACCCACGACTGTGCCAGCATCCGCAAATCGCGTACTTCCGAACCGCAGAAGTGGATCGACGTCGAATGGGAGCCGGAAGACGGCAAACTCTTCGATATCCGCATCAACGTCGAGGTCAAGAATTCGCGTGGCGTGCTGGCGCAGGTGGCGGCGGCCATTGCCGAGGCCGGCTCGAACATCGAGCATGTTTCGATGGATGCCGACCCCGAACGCCTGTTTACCTCGCTGCGCTTCACCATCCAGGTTGCCCATCGCAACCATCTGGCGGCCGTCATGCGCGGCATGCGCCATATTCCCGAAGTCGTCCGCATTTCCCGCGAAAGGGGAGGCGAGACTTGAGAGTGCTCGTGCTGGGTGCCGGTGTCGTCGGCACGACGAGCGCGTGGTATCTGGCCCGCGCCGGGCATGAGGTGACGGTCGTTGACCGGCAGCCGCTGGCCGGCAACGAAACGAGTTTTGCCAATGGCGGGCAGATTTCGGTTTCGCACGCCGAGCCGTGGGCCAATCCCCATGCCCTGACCCGGCTGCGCAAATGGCTGGGGCGCGAAGATGCGCCGCTGCTCTGGCGCTGGCGGGCCGATCCGGCGCAACTGGCGTGGGGCGTGCGCTTTCTTGGCGAATGCCTGCCCGGCTCGACCCGGCACAACATGGAAGCGATCGTCGCGCTGGCGCTCTACAGCCGCGGTCGTCTGCAGGCCTTGCGCCAGGAACTGGATCTCGAATACGACCATCTCGAACGCGGCATCCTGCACATTTATACCGACCGCGATGAATTCGCCCAGGCCATCGAGGTGGCGAAAGTCATGCGCGAGTTCGGACTCGACCGTCTTACGGTCGACGCCGAAAAATGCGTGAAAATCGAACCGGCCTTGGCTGGCGCGCAATCCATGCTGGTCGGTGGCGACTACACGCGCTCCGATGAGTCGGGCGACGCCCATAAATTTACCGTCACACTGGCTGAAAAAGCGGCCGCCCACGGCGTCGATTTCCGTTACGGCATCGATATCGAGCGCATTGCTGCCGGTGGCGGCCAGATTGCCGGTGTCGTCGTCCGCGGCCAGGGGGGGCGCGAATTGCTGACGGCTGACGCCTATGTCGTCGCGCTCGGCAGCTATTCGCCGCTGCTCACCAAGTCGCTCGGCATCAAGCTGCCGGTTTATCCGGCCAAGGGCTATTCGGCCACGCTGAGGCTGGCCGACGGCTGCGTGGCGCCCATGGTCAGCGTCACCGACGACGAGTGCAAACTGGTGTTCTCCCGCCTCGGCAATCGCCTGCGCGTCGCCGGTACGGCCGAGTTCAACGGCTACAACCTCGACCTCAATCCGGTACGCTGCCGGGCACTGATCACGCGGACCCGACAGCTTTTCCCCGAACTGGAAACGGTCGGCGAAGCTGAATTCTGGTGCGGCCTGCGCCCGGCCACACCGTCGAATGTGCCGATCATCGGCCGGACGCGTTACGGCAACCTGTGGCTCAACACCGGCCACGGCACCTTGGGCTGGACGATGGCCTGCGGTTCGGGCACCGCGCTGGCCGAAATGATGAGCGGCAGCCTGCCCGAACCGGATTTCCCCTTTCTCAAACCCGGTTTCGGTTATTAGATGTTGATCGACACCCACTGCCATCTCGATGCGGCCGAATTCGATGCCGACCGGGATGCGGTGTATGCGGCGGCGCTGGCGGCCGGGGTCGGGCGCATCGTAGTGCCGGGTGTTACGGTCAACCGGCATTTTCGGCCAAAATCGAAAATTGCCGACTATCCGGCCTGCTTCGAGGCCTACGGCATCCACCCGCTTTACGTCGACCAGTCCAGTCCGGACGACCTGTTCCGGCTGCGCGACTGGCTGCAGCAGGTGCCGCCGGTTGCGGTCGGTGAGATCGGGCTCGATTTCTACGTCGGCGGCATCGACAGCGCGCGCCAGACTGACTTTTTCGTCGAGCAGCTGCGGCTGGCCCGCGAGTTCGATCTGCCCGTGCTGCTCCATGTTCGCCGGGCGGTCGATCCGGTGCTCAAGCAATTGCGGCGGATCGGCGTGCGCGGCGGCATCGCCCATGCCTTCAACGGCAGCCGCCAGCAGGCCGACGAATTCATCAAGCTCGGCTTCACGCTGGGCTTCGGCGGGGCGATGACCTTCAGCGGCTCGACGCGCATTCGCGAGCTGGCGAGAACCCTGCCGCTCGAATCCATCGTTCTCGAAACCGATGCGCCGGACATCCCGCCGGCCTGGCTCAATGGCGGCCGCAATGCGCCGGCCGAATTGCCGCGCATTGCCGCTGTACTGGCCGATTTGCGCGGCCTGACACTGGCCGAAGTGATCGCTGCAAGCGCGGCCAACGCCCGGCGTGTACTGCCCCACATTTGATTATCGTCAACATTCCAGCAATCGCTGTAGGGGTATTTCCCCGATTTGATCTGCGCTAAAGAAGCGTCGGCTTAGGGGCGTAGATTGCCCGAGCTGACACTAACGGAATGGGCGCGTTATGGACACGAAGGTTTCCTCCGGTATCAATATTTCCAGCGCCATTCTCGGCGTTCTGCCTGCTGACACGATGCAGGTCAGCAAGCAACTGCGCGAACTCGGGGGGGTCGAGGTGCACGCGGTTGGCGAAGATGGCCGGATGATCATTTCCATCGAATCCGGCGATGAAGACAACACCAGCAACATCTTTGAGGTGATACGCCAGATGCCGGGGGTTATCTCCGCCGCGCTGGTCTATCACCAGTACGAATCCGATCCAGATGAGGAGGCCTGAGATGATTGAAGTAAAACTTACCCGGCGTGATTTCATCAAGAGCAACGCAGTCGCGGCGGCCGCAACCGTCGCCGGCATCAGCGTGCCGAGCGCCGTCCTGGCGCAGCAAAAAGGCAGGGACGATGGTGTGCGCTGGGACAAGGGCGCCTGTCGCTACTGCGGCACCGGCTGCGGCGTGCTGGTTGGCGTCAAGGACGGGCGCATCGTCGCCACCCAGGGCGACCCCGAGGCGCCGGTCAATCGCGGCCTCAACTGCATCAAGGGTTACTTCCTCTCGAAGATCCAGTACGGCAAGGATCGCCTGACCCAGCCCCTGCTGCGCATGAAGGATGGCAAGTTCGACAAGAACGGCGACTTCCAGCCGATCAGCTGGGAGAAGGCTTTCGACATCATGGAGGAGAAAGCCAAGGCCGCCTTGAAAAAGGGCGGCCCGCGCAACATCGCCATGTTCGGCTCCGGCCAGTGGACCATCTGGGAAGGTTATGCCGCGGCCAAACTGTTCAAGGCCGGATTCCGCTCCAACAACATCGATCCCAATGCCCGTCATTGCATGGCCTCGGCCGTTGCCGGCTTCATGCGCACCTTTGGCATCGACGAGCCGATGGGCTGCTATGACGACATCGAGCATGCCGATGCCTTCGTGTTGTGGGGCTCGAACATGGCCGAGATGCACCCGATCCTCTGGTCGCGCGTGACGGATCGTCGCCTGAGCGCCAAGCACGTCAAGGTCCATGTCCTGTCCACCTTTACCCACCGTTCCTGCGAACTGGCCGACAACCAGCTGATCTTCAATCCGCAGTCGGACCTGGCGATCCTCAATTACATCGCCAACTACATCATCCAGTCCGGCGCGGTTAACAAGGAATTCGTCGCCAAACACGTCAATTTCGCCAAGGGCGTCACCGACATCGGCTACGGCCTGCGTCCGAACCATCCCCTCGAGCAGGCGGCCGGCAACAATGGCTACCCCGGTGCCGACGGCAAGCCCAAGGGCAATCCGGGCAAGGCTTCGCCGATCACCTTCGATGAGTTCGCCGCCTTCGTCGCCGAATACACCCTCGACAAGGCGCACGAAATTTCCGGCGTGCCGAAAGACCGACTCGAGGCACTGGCCAAAACCTACGCCGATCCGAAGACCAGGGTCACCTCCTTCTGGACCATGGGCTTCAACCAGCACACCCGTGGCACCTGGGTGAACAACATGGTCTACAACGTCCATTTGCTGGTCGGCAAGATTTCCGAACCGGGCAACAGCCCCTTCTCGCTGACCGGCCAGCCTTCGGCGTGCGGCACGGCGCGCGAAGTCGGCACCTTTGCCCACCGCCTGCCCGCCGACATGGTCGTCGGCAACCCGAAGCACCGCGAGATTTCGGAAGGCATCTGGAAGCTGCCGGCCGGCACCATTCCCGACTGGGTGGGCGCCCATGCCGTGCTGCAGTCGCGCTTGCTCAAGGACGGGAAGATCAATTTCTACTGGACGACGACGACCAACAACATGCAGGCCGGGCCGAACGTCAATGGCGAGGTCTATCCCGGCTGGCGCAACCCCGACAACTTCATCGTCGTTTCCGACTGCTATCCCACGGTATCGGCGATGTCGGCCGACCTCGTGCTGCCCTCGGCGATGTGGATGGAGAAGGAGGGGGCCTATGGCAACGCCGAGCGTCGCACGCAGTTCTGGCGCCAGCAGGTGCGGGCGCCGGGCGAGGCAATGTCCGACCTCTGGCAGTACATTGAATTCTCCAAGCGCTTCAAGACCGACGATGTCTGGCCGGCCGAGTTGCTCGACAAGAATCCGACCTACCGCGGCAAGTCGCTGTTCCAGATTCTCTACGCCAACGGCCAGGTCAATGCCTTCCCGCTGGAGCAGACGGCCAAGGGCTTCGACAATGTCGAGTCGCAGCAACTGGGTTATTACCTGCAGAAGGGGCTGTTCGAGGAATACGCCCGCTTCGGTCGCGGCAAGGCCCACGATCTGGCCAACTTCGACGACTATCACAAGGCGCGGGGCCTGCGCTGGCCGGTGGTCGGCGGCAAGGAAACGCTGTGGCGCTTCCGCGAGGGCTACGATCCTTACGTGAAGGCCGGCGAAGGTGTCCGCTTCTACGGCAAACCCGACGGCAAGGCGGTGGTTTTTGCCCTGCCCTATCAGCCGGCGGCCGAGATGCCCGATGCCGAATACGATCTCTGGCTGTGTACCGGCCGGGTGCTGGAACACTGGCACACCGGCTCGATGACCCGGCGCGTGCCGGAGTTGTACAAGGCGGTGCCCGATGCCGTCGTCTTCATGAATCCGCAAGATGCCAAGAAGCGCGGCCTGGTCCGCAACGACGTGGTCAAGGTCGCCTCGCGGCGGGGTGAAATCCAGCTGCGGGTCGAGACCAAGGGGCGCAACAAGCCGCCGGTCGGGCTCGTCTTTGTGCCTTTCTTCGATGAACATCGTCTGGTCAACAAGCTGACCCTGGACGCCACCTGTCCGATCTCCAAGGAGACCGACTTCAAGAAGTGCGCGTGCAAGGTGGTGAAGGCCTGAGGCGACAACGAGGCAATCAGGGAGTGCCGGTGCGGGCGAGCGAGGGGCTCGCCCGCGACTGGCTGAACTGAACCGTGAATGACATGAAACCAATTTCCCCAAAGAGCGGCATGGCCCGCCGCCAGTTCATTTTCGACTCGGCCAAGATGGCTTGCGGGGTCGGCATGCTCGGCCTCGGACTCGGGCTTTATGCCAAGCAGTCCAAGGCCCTGCCGGCGCTAGCCTTGCGCCCGCCCGGCGCCTTGCCGGAAGACGACTTCCTCGGTGCCTGCATCCGTTGCGGCCTCTGTGTGCGCGACTGCCCGTACAACACCCTCGAACTGGCCAAGCCGGAAACGCCGGTGGCCACCGGCACACCGTACTTCACGGCGCGCAACATTCCCTGCGAAATGTGCGAAGACATCCCCTGCGTCAAGGCCTGCCCGACCGGCGCCCTTGACCATGGCCTGACCGACATCAACCAGTCGAAGATGGGCGTGGCGGTACTGATCGACCACGAAACCTGCCTCAATTTTCTCGGCCTGCGCTGTGATGTCTGCTACCGCGTCTGCCCGGTCATCGACAAGGCGATTACGCTCGACTTGGTGCCCAATCCGCGCACCGGCCGCCACGCCATGTTCCTGCCGACGGTGCATTCGGCCGACTGCACCGGCTGCGGCAAATGTGAAAAATCCTGCGTTCTCGAAGAGGCGGCGATCCGTGTGTTGCCGCCCGGACTGGCCAAGGGCGAACTCGGCAAGCACTACCGGCTCGGCTGGGAAGAGCAGAAAAAGGCCGGCCATTCGCTGATCGACGAATCGAAAATGCTCGACTTGCCCGACCGCATGCCGGAAGGCGCCAGCTTGCCCGGCCACTACGATCCGGCCAGCGGGCAGACAACCCCGTTGCGCGGCATGCCGGGCAGCGAGGCCGGGGTCATGCCCAGCCTGCCGCCGGGATTGGGAGACAAGCCATGAGCAGCAAGCGTATCGGCGCCGAGGCCGTGGCGGAAAAAGGCTGGCTGCGTGCGAATCGCTGGCTGATCCTGCGCCGGATCTCGCAGTTCGGCATTCTCGGCCTGTTCCTGCTCGGGCCGTTGGCCGGGATCTGGATCGTCAAGGGCAACCTGAACTACAGCTTCACCCTCGATTTGTTGCCACTGACCGACCCCTACGTGGCGTTGCAGTCGGCCATGACCGGCCACTTCCCGGAAAAGCTCGGACTCATCGGTGTCGGCATCGCCCTGGCCTTCTACCTGCTGGTCGGCGGGCGCGTCTATTGCAGCTGGGTCTGTCCGGTCAATCTGGTCACCGATGCGGCCGGCTGGCTGCGCGATCGGCTCGGCATCAAGGGCAGCACCCATCTGTCGCGCAAGACGCGCTACTGGATACTGGCCATGACGCTGCTCGGCTCGGCGCTCACCGGCGTGGTGCTGTGGGAGCTGATCAACCCGGTTTCGATGCTGCATCGCGGCCTGATTTTTGGCCTGGGCGCGGCGTGGACCGTCGTCCTCGCCGTTTTCCTGTTCGACCTGTTCGTGATGAGCCGCGGCTGGTGCGGGCATCTTTGCCCGGTTGGCGCCTTCTACAGTCTGCTCGGCCGGTGGAGCCCGTTGCGCGTCTCGGCGCCGGCTCGCGCCGCCTGTAACGACTGCATGGACTGCTTCGAGGTCTGCCCCGAACCGCAGGTCATTCGCCCGGCCCTGAAAGGCGAGGGAAAAGGCGTCGGCCCGGTCATCCTGGCAGCCAACTGCACCAATTGCGGACGTTGCATCGATGTTTGTTCGAAGGAGGTCTTTACTTTCGGACTGCGTTTCAACAACCCGGTTTCGACGGCGTCGGCGGCGCCGGATGAAAACGTTTGATCAGCCCGTTTTAGAGGAGGAGCGCCCATCATGAAAAATTCACTGAAGACGACGTTTGCCGTTCTGGCCGCGGTGGCCTGCTGGGCGCTGACTGCCCCCAGCATGGCGGGCGAGGTGCCAAAAGCCCTGCGCGGCGCCGATGTCGCGGCGCCGGACCCGGCTCCGGAAGCCAAAAAATTCCTCGGTGGCAAGCCGGGCGGACAGGAAAAGGTGGCCCGAACTTTCCGCGATCAGCCGCCGGTCATTCCGCATGCCGTCGAGAACTTCGACGAGATTACGCTGGAAGAAAACCAGTGCCTGAGCTGTCACGGCGTCGACAACTACCAAAAGAAGAAAGCCCCGAAAGTCGGCGACAGCCATTTCCGCGACCGTGACGGCAAGCTGCTCGAGCATGCCTCGGCGGCGCGCCACAACTGCACCCAGTGCCACGTCCAGCAGGTCGACGCACCGCCGCTCGTCGCCAACGATTTCAAGGGCGACTTGGTGGCCGGGAAGGGCGCCAAGGCGAGCAAGAAATAGAACTGGCTGCCCCGGGAAAAACAACAAAGGGAGCCGCGGCTCCCTTTGTTGCTGTCTGGCCGGCATTCCCGGCGGTGTGGCGTATTGCTACGGTCAACCGGAAAAAATGGCCAAAAATGAACTGCGCCTGGTCGTCTTTCAGGCCTCGGCCAGAACGCCGCGCATCTTCTGCAGCGCCTTGACCTCGATCTGACGAATCCGCTCGGCCGAAACATCGAACTCGGCGGCCAGGTCGTGCAGCGTCGCTGCCTCGCCTTCCGGCAACCAGCGGGCCTCGACGATGCGGCGACTGCGCGGGTCGAGCATGGCCAGCGCTTCGTGCAGCCCCTCATCCTGCAGGCGGGCGACCGCCTTGTTTTCGAGGACGCGGGTCGGTTCGTAACGCGAGTCGGCCAGATAGTCGATCGGTGCAAAGGCTTCGTCGCCATCGTCCGGATTGCCTTCGAGCGCGATGTCGCGGCCCGACAGGCGGGTTTCCATCTCGACGACTTCGTCCGCCTTGACGCCCAGACGCGCCGCCACTTCAGCCGCTTGCGTGCCGTTCAGCGTGTCGATGCCTTCGTAATCGCTCTTCAGGCTGCGCAGGTTGAAGAACAGCTTGCGCTGGGCCTTGGTCGTCGCCACCTTGACCAGACGCCAGTTCTTGAGGATGTACTCGTGAATCTCGGCCTTGATCCAGTGCATGGCAAACGACACCAGACGCACGCCGCGTGTCGGATCGAAGCGCTTGACGGCCTTCATCAGGCCGATATTGCCTTCCTGGATCAGGTCGGCATGCGGCAGGCCGTAGCCGAGATAGCCACGAGCGATGGAGATGACGAGACGAAGGTGCGAAAGCACGAGCTGACGCGCCGCTTCCACATCGCCTTCGTTGTGGAAACGCTCGGCCAGCCTGATTTCCTCTGCCTCGGCCAGCATCGGATAACGATTCGCCGCCTGGATATAGGCGTCGATGTTACCGACGGCAGACGGGATGGGAAGCGTCAGGGCATGGGTCATAGCGTAATGTCCTCCTTCAAGTTACATTCATATACTAGCACTCGCTGCCTAGGAGTGCTAAGGGAGGAGAAAGTTTCCCGATTTTTGCAGCTGTTCGTTGCCAATTAAGTCTGAGACAGAACAATAGAGTCGGAGACAGGACAAAATAGTTTGAGACGACCAATGGGTAGTGTTAAAGCGTTCTCAAAGATTGAAGCCGCGCGAAGCATGATTGCTTGATGATTCTCGGCTCATTAGCGCATGATGACGTTCGCAATAAGTCATTGCGCATCAAAGGCTGAAAGGTTTTGTTCTATGGGGCTGGTCAAAGAAAAGTATCAACAGTTAAAGCCAACGCTCGAATATCTGTCAGATCCGATAGTTCTGGCTCAGGCCTGGAAAAAAACCCACAGTTACATACGCTCTCATAACTGGTATGCCGATACGCTTGAACTGGACGCTTCCGCGATCAATCTTGAAGGCAATTTAGAGCGTTGGAGCCAGGAATTAATTTCCAAAAGCTACGCGGCCTCTCCGATACGAGTCGTTCCGGCTCCTAAGACTGATACTTGGTCTTTCAAAAATCGAGATGACCAATGGGAGTGGCAGCCAGCCAAGGCGCAAGCGAATTCCTCCAATAATGGAAAAGATCAGGCCAAGCTAAGTGAGCCATTACGCCCTTTGGCTCACCTAACCATCAAAGACCAGACAATTGCAACTGCGATGATGATGTGCATGGCGGACGCCGTTGAAACTGCGCAAGGACCAACAACAAGCCGAGATGTCTGCAGTTTTGGGAATCGTCTCTTTTGTTCTTGGACAGAAAACAGGGCGAGATTTGGTTGGGGAAATAGCACAACCTACAGTAAATATTTCCACGACTATCAGCGTTTCTTGCAGAGAACTGCTACCTCAGCCGGGGGGTGGGAGATATTTCAGATTTTCAATGCTAATTCGCCGCGCGATCTCTATGAAGTGCAGTTGGACATGTCTGCCTTCTATGACTCAATCGACCGTACTGTTTTGTTAGGGAAGTTGAGAGAGGTTGTTGATGCCTTTCATGGTCTAGCTAAGGAAGAGACTGAAAGCTTCTGGGAAATGGCTAGTCAATGTTTTTCAAGTTGGAAATGGCACAGGCACGACGCAAAACTCAATCCTTGTCTGAAGCTCCCGCTAAAAAACAACGGATTGCCACAGGGCTTGGTTGCCAGTGGCTTTTTTGCAAACGCCTACCTGCTTGACTTTGATAAGGCCTGCCGATCATTGATTGGTGGCGTTTACGAAGGTTTTCAAATCCATGACTATTGCCGCTATGTTGATGATCTCCGATTAGTGATTTCTGTCCGGGCTGGCGTCGATAGCGAAGAGCAAGAGAAAACCAAGAGTCGAATCGTCGAAATGCTGCAGGTACTGCTGCCTTCGGGAGGGGACCTCAAATTCAATCCCGACAAAACAAAAATCCTTCGTATGAAAGGTGAAGAAAGCGATGTTTCGAGTCAAATGGCTCGCCTGCAAACCATCACTAGTGGACCGATGGATTTGGACTCTCTCGTCCAGGTAGAAAACTCGTTGGATGGCTTGTTTTTGCGAGCAGAAGTTGCCCTTGATGCTGATGCAATTGGGGAAAAAGGCCATTGTTCTCACCCATTGGCAACAATTCATCAAGTCGCGTTGGACGTTCGTGAGGATACCGTCCTCAGATTTGCTGCCAATCGCTGGGCAAAGATATTGAAGTCGAAGCGACGTTTAGCAGACCGCAACGGGATTGATGCACTTGATGCCAGCCAAGAAGCGTTAGCTCGCCGATTTATCGCTAGTTGGGCTAGAAACCCTGCGCTAACGCTGTTGTTGAAGAAGGGGCTGCAACTATTTCCAAGTAGGGCGCTAATAGAAGTAGTTTGGGCGTCATTAATAGGGAAACTCTCCGATCACACACCAATTCGCGAACGCTACATTGCGATTTATTGCTTGTCGGAAATTTGCCGCTTATCGGTCGTTGATCTTCGGCGTATTTCTAGCGCTGACATCCCCAAAGCGGCCAACCTTGATGACTATTACGCATTTCTACACGAGCAAGTACGCATATTGCTCCAAAGCCCAAACATTCCTTGGTACCTAAAACAACAAGCCGGTTTGCTTCTTGTCGACGAAGGGAGTTCAGCTGAAATAGCGTACTTTGATCCGAAAGAATTGTTGGCGAAGGTTTTAGCAATTTCCCAAGGGCATACCCGAGGAAAGGCCAGCGATGTCATACCCGCTGCCCTGGTGAGTTGGCAAATGCTGCGGAACTCAACGCCAGTCATAAGGGCTATTACTCTCTGGATTGACACCATAAGTCTGTCTGCCAGAAAACAATCGTTACTCGCGATTGGCATGAATAATCCGGACTTGTTAGGCGAATTGACAGAGAGCCTAGTGGCAACGAACTCGCCAAATACTGAAGTGGCTATGCTGGTGGGAAAAATGCTGGGGTTAGAACCAGCTTTATCTTTGAGCGCCGATGCTACGACCTGGCAGGGGACGTATCCATTGCATAGCGTTATCCAATCTTCCGCTAATCCATTCATTCACGAGAATGCGCTTATCAAACTGGGGTTGGCTGTAATTCAGAAATTGCAGGACGAACCAACTTTGCCACTCATGCCTCAAGCGTTGAATATCCGCTGCGATGACTGGAAGAGTATTCAAGATCCACGACAGGCATTTCTCAGTATCGAAGTGAACCGATCATTCCGCCAGAAAAGGAGCGATCCGCGCTATCAAATCCCATCTTGGATTCCTGAAAATGGCAACGGAAACCTTCTTTATGGAATCGGTTGCTTGCTAAGAGCGGGAGCGGTTAGTAGCTGCGACTTCACCGCTAGCAGGATGCTGTTTCGACAAGATGTTGGCGACGTTTATAGAGGGCTAAAGAGCAGTTGGTTCAAGCGGCGAACCGGAATGATGCACTCTCCAGAGTCACTCGCCGGGGAAATGGCGCCCATGTCGGGTTGGATTGCCGAGTTGCTTTTCAATCTTCTGCAGTGGCCGGGCCTTGAGACAGAGAGCTGGGAGGAGAACTGGCCAGACAACTTGGATTTGGCATCCCTTCAAGATCTAATTACACAACGCCTTGCTCATCAAGCAAAGCTATATGGTGTTGCTTCGAATATGCCGATCTATGTACATCGGATAAAGCCAGCATTGTCGAGCGACTGCCTGCTGCGAGTTGTTACCGTTCAAACGCTACTGCCAAAGCGGAATGATTTCGAGAAATTTGGCCTTGAACTAAACGACAAAGGGTATCGGGAGAAGCATCGAGGTCATCTAGCCGATCTCTGCAATCTTGTTCTGAAGAAACTTGAAACGCTAGAGATTGCACATGATCGTCAGGCACAAACAACCGCAAATTTGATTGTCTTCCCGGAGCTTTCCGTTCATCAGGATGATGTCGATCTGTTGGAAGCCTTATCTGCGAAGACCAAAGCCATGATATTCGCGGGTATCGTTTTTCATTCCCATGAAGGGAAAATGATAAATCGAGCACTCTGGCTAATTCCATACCACACCAACAGAGGTGGCATGCGCTGGATTAAGCGTTGGCAAGGAAAATGGAATATGACGAAGCATGAGACAGCTATTTCTCCGTGGCGTCCATATCAACTGCTCATTGAGCTTGATGGAACGTTAATTCACCTCGAAAGAGGTTTCCGTCTTTCTGGGGCTATTTGTTATGACGCGACAGATATGCGATTGACCGCTGATCTTCGAGATCACTCGGATGCTTTCTTGATCGCGGCGCTGAACAACGACATCACGACTTTCGACAACATGATCGATGCCCTTCATTACCACATGTACCAGCACGTTGTGCTCGTTAACACGGGGGAGTTTGGGGGAAGTGCAGCGAAAGCACCCTTCAAGCTGGCCCATCATCGACAGATTGCTCATTCCCATGGCAGTGACCAAATTGCCATCTCGATTTTCGATATTGATATGTTCTCTCTTATGGTTGAGAGCACTCCTAGCGCAACCGGTGAATATGAGCGACAACGAAAAATGAAACCGGCAGGAATTCTGCGTAGTGGCATATCCTGAAAGTGTGCTCCAAACGTGTGGCCTGCTTCTTCAGCCCATCGTTCAGGTTCGATGAGAACTATCGGGTAGCCAATTGCTGTTGGACGACTTCCGCAATGCAGCTGCAAACTCGCTGGCTCCATTGCAGCCAGCCGTCAAGGCTATCCTCAGTGGTGATCCTCGCTTGCAGTTGCAGTACGAGGATCTGCTGCCGGCAAAGTTTGGGTATTGGTAGAGATGCCTTTGAGAGCCAATTTCGCTACTTGCCCATCCTTCTGTTGTGAGGTATCACCCAGAAAATATGTAAATTGCATGTCGGGCTGACCTAGTGGACCCAAATAATTAGATTATCGCAAAGGAGGAATTCCAGAGATCAAGCTAACCAAGGCGGCCTGTCTATCTGTCTGCGTTTTGGCAAATACTGCTCGTAGCTGCGTTTTGACCGTCGGAAGTTTGACTCCATGAGCCTTAGCGTATTCCTCAAGCGTCTCCCCATGGCATAAAGCGCGAGTGAGTCTCGCTTCGGCCCCAGATAGTGAGAACATGGAGATAAGCTGCTTGGCGCTCGCGATTCTACGTCGAGCAAGCGGGAAAATTAAGCAGGCGACATTTCGCTGCTGGTACGTGTGTTCTGAATTTATTAGCTGGCTGGGGAGAAGTAGTAACGTATGCCGCGTTTGCACATGTGCTTCGTTAGGACAAATTAATGTCTCGGCTCCTCCAGACTCAGAAACACGAGCAATAGCACTTCTCAGAGCCCCATCGAATTCAGGATTGGCTGACCAGATGCGGTTGTGGCGAATGCCAAAAGAATGTGCAGAGTGCAAAAAGGCTTCCGACTGATCGTCGATATCTAGAATACGAGCGGTAGACGAAACCTCGATCGCAGCAATATGCGAAAAAATGCAGGAACTCGAGGCTCGTTCTATGTGGTGCCGAATTGCACGGCAATGCTTCAGGAAGTTAAGTTCTTCGCTGGGCTGTAAGCTTCTTTCGAAAAGGAGGATGCAATCTGCACAGATAGAATCTGTATCTGAATGTAAGGTACAGCCGGGACGAACCCTTCTACAGCTTGGGCGTTTCTTTCCGCCGTCAAAATTTCCCGATTCTGTTGAGGCGGCTGCTATTCCGTAGATTTTCTGTTCAATGTTGCCACCTCCGTATCGCCAATATCATTCGGTCTAATGTCCATGTGAATACTAGTTGCGAGACTTAATCATCCATTTGGATGATGCGCCAGTTGTATGACAAATGCTAGGCTTTGTGGAAGGGTAAGCATTTTGGTTCCTTCTATATTGCTCCAATCGGCCTAGGCCATTTTGGAAAATTAAATGATAGTGAGCTTCCAGAAAATGCTGGCAAGGAGCGTTCATGTCAATTCGAATAGATGTTGTGTTCGCCTTGTTTTTCCTATCGCTTGCTGGCGAGACTGTTGCGCAAGTAGCCTATTCTCCGGGTCAGCTGCGCCAAGATCTGAATAAGGTCGACGCAAAAAAATGGGGGGCCGATGTTGCGAAACTGGCAGAAAACTCTGCCAGAAGTATTGGCGCTAGTTTGGATGCTACCGGCTTGAACAGCGCCGAGCGACAGGTTGCAATTGAATGGTTCGAAAAATCGTCACAAGTTGCCCGTATGGTCGACAACTACGCTGCTACGAAAAGCAAAATCGTTGACCACCTTAGCAAGGCGCGGAATCAGTACATTAATAAATTGGCAGAGCTTGCAATTCTGGAAGATGCAATACATCTTGGCAAAGTGGGTGATGCACTTGCCAAGGAACTCCCCCAACGCAGAGCGCAAATCAATACACATGTAGAGGAGCTTGTTCACCGCGCGGGAGAGGCAGAAAAGCGGCTCACTTCTGATACCGAGGGACGAGTCAAGGATAGGGTTTCGCAACTACTAAATGCCGGCAATCTGCCCGGAGTCGTCGCGAAGATCCCCGCCAATATTCTGAACAATCCTGAACGGCAGAAAGCTTTGATTGCCGAGTTGAGCGTAAATGCTCAACGAACTGTGAATGAAACCCAAAAAGTTGGCGTAGCACTCGGAAGCGCCGCGGCAATGGGCATCAACGAACTGCAAGCGCTTTCGAACAATATCATCTCCGTCGAAAACACTTTGGCCAAGACTCCCCATGTTGTGATGGGGCAACTTGAACACTCAGCAAAGCAAACATGGGACAAAGCTCAGAAGGACATGCTGAAGTCCCTAACCGATACTCTGTCGTTACCGAACCTTGGTCAGTTCAATAATTTACCCGAACAGCTTAGGCAGCAAATCAAGGGGTTGATTGAACCATTCGCACCAGAAAAAATTCAAGGTGAATTGAAAGGTATTTTTGATCAAAGTCCGGCCCTGGCCAGCGGTGGAATGATGATTGCTGCAGCAGCTTTTACCGAAATGCAAGCCTCTAGGCGTCATCAGGAGGTTATGAAGGAACTGCAAAAGATTTCGGCAAAGCTGGACGAAATGGATCGCAAGTTGGATCAGATCATTGAGGCCCAGAAAGAAACCAATCAGCGACTAGGAAAAATCGAAATTTCGTTGCGTGAACTACAGCTAAAACAGGATGCGGGTTTTTTAGCTGTACTACGCGAGTTAGAGCTAATCAAATCGATTCTTCTTGATGGTCCCCTCAACGAATATTGCGCCTGTCGAGATTTGTTTGGCGATAGGGAAGGCAAGCGGTTTGAGAAATCAGATACCCCGGAGAAATTCGCGCTTGATCGCTTGGCCGGAATAACTCCACACCCCGCGTGCTTGGTGGAGAAAAGTGTAGCTCTGAAGAAGCACATCCAAAAATGTCGCCAGGCGTTGTTCGTAGCACATGAAACCCCCTCTGTTCTTAGGCGCGCGAATTGGATCAAGCAAGCCAATGTTCAGGTAGCTGATGCGCAAACTCAGGATATATCAGAGCAACAGCTCGCTTTGGCCATGCTCCGCGATCTAGGAAAGGCTGTGGACTGGATACGTCTTTGCAATGATGACAAGAAGACCCCACAAGCCGCGATCTCCATGCCTCCCCAGACACTAGCGGATGCAGAGAAGCAGGCAGACAAGCTATTTGCTGCAGACCCCGCATGTATAAGCCAAGGCAAGAAACCTATGAAAGCTGGTTTTCGTCAATATTTCTCCGATCAAGGTGATTTGTGGCCACCGTTGGTATTGTGGCATGCCTACGCTGCAGGAAATATGGTCATGTATGAACGGGCAATCAATTCCAGTACCCCCCAATATCTAGAGTCAGCAGCCCTTGGGCTTGAGCGGTCAATCGGTTTGCTGGATCTTTTAGGCCGACCGGAAAGCTTGCAAACAGGAAGTGTATTGCTCAAGGCCGCGGAAATTGCTGTGGCTCAACGTGCAACGCTTAAGTCTCGCCTGGGAAATGAAAGCTGCGATGCGCCGGATGCACGTAGTGAATGCTTAGAACTTAAGCATACCAACGAATTTCTGACATTAGCGTTGGGGCCGGCAGATACTGAAGTTGCGAAGTTCAGTCCGCTTTATGTAGGCAATCTTGGCGCATGGCTGGCATGGTCAAAGTTCCGCGAGCAAGGCCACTCATCCAAAGCTGAGTACATATTTGCAGCGAGGCTGGCAGCAAGTGGTTGCCGAGCTTGCCTGGCCTCAGTAATTGGACCGAATTGGCGATTGATTCACGAGGACGAAGATAAGCACTGTCAAGAACTCATAAATCAACAGCGCGCTTGGCTGCGTGTTCCTGAAAATGCGGAAAAACTTCAGAGGAATCCCGAAACTGGAAGTTTGATTTCCGAAGCGAGCGAGAAGGGCTGGTGTGTTTCGACAGGAATCGTTCGTGGAGATGCGGTTAATTACTATAAAAAAGAGGCAGGCCAATCGGAGGCGATCGCAATGCTGCCCTTGCCGATGGCGAGTGTGCTCTATCGTGACGAACTGCAACGCAGCCCGACAGCTGACCTGATTACCGATACCGTTGCGTGGCTATATAGGGAACGCCTGGAGCTGGCTGCGCTCATGGACAAGAACTCTCCGGTTGGAATGGTTTTGCGCCTTGAGCATGCCGCCACCGGTCCAAAGCCCGACAATTGCTTGGCTGAATCTCCACGTGTTGTCAATGTGCCGCCAGCCCAATTGCGGGCGACTTCGAGATTTCGGCGCCTGAATCTGTCTGACGCTATCTGCAGCGCCAAATGACCTGTTAAGGAGACATCATGAAGAGGGTTAGCTTGTTGGCTTTGTGGTTGTGTGCTACCTGCATATGTGCTCAAGAGGCAACAGTGCCTGCACCGGCAGCGCCGGACTATGAGGATTGCCTGAAACAGAAACCTGCACTACAGACGCTTGAGTCCAAGTTGCAGGACGGTGAACAGATCTTAACCCTAGCCGACATAAGCCATCGTGCAATTATCTTCATTGAGGCATGCGGCGGCGGTGGTGGCGGTGCAAACGCACGTGACGGTTACTATGCGGGAAACGGGGGGGGCAGTATGTCGCTCGTACGTCTGCTGTTGCACTGTGGCGAACCCTTAGGGGCTTGGGCAGGATCATCAAGAGATCGAAAATTGGACTGCAAAAGCAAGGTGTCTGTGAAAGTGCCGGGTCGTTCAGGACCGGGTCAATCTGGTGGGGCGGCTATGCTGTTGGTGTCGGGAGGGGATGGGGTGATCATTTCGAAGGGGGGCGGTCGTGGAGAGCCATCTCGATACGACAGCGCAAATAAATTTGTGTCCGGTAATGGTACTGGCTATCGGATTGGAGGAAATGGTCATTTTGATGCAATCGATCGCAACGTAGGTGAGAATACCTATCACCTCCCAGCGGTTGGTGCGAGTGCAGGGGCTGACACTGATACGTTTGTGGGGGGGGCTGCAGGAGCGGACTCCGGTGGAGGTGGCGGAGGTGCCTCAGATATTGGCAACGGAGGTAGCGGAGGTGCGTTGGGGCAGGCAGGGGGAGCGGGTGGGGTCTGCGCCGGAGGTGGTGGTGCCGGACGGCGAAACGGTGGCGGAGCCCCGCCGACTGGAGGAAGTGGTGGCCCTGGCTATGCTCGCATCGTAGCCATAGATATCAATGAGGTTGCAAACTGCGGCCGCGCAGCGCTGCTTAAAAATCTCCAGTTCGAGGTCTCCAGGCTGGTGCAAGCCGAGCTGAAAAAGGCTGCCACACCACCAGCTACAGCTCCAGCAGAAGCTGCCCAAAAATAACCACATTGTCTGGAGGCAATATGAATAAGGTTCATTTTCTCTGTCTTACGTCGCTCGCAATGGGTGTTTGCTCCACCGCACATTCCGCTCTACCAGCGGATTTAACTGTGCGACCTTTGCCACAATCTTATTCCGACTCCTGCCAGTCCTACGGGATGGCATTGGCCGCAGCTAGTGTACCTGGCTCGCCACTTAAGGCTGCTAACGTGAAAGAACTGCGGGAAAATGAAAAGGCGATATTAAAAGAACGTGATGCAATTGCGAAAAAAGAGGGCGTTGATCGCTTATCCCACCTAGTATGGCCAAAGGCACTGGAGGCCGCCAGCGCAGGGATTCTCACGGCCGACATAAAATATATAAAAACTGAGGCTGAATGGCGTGCGGAAGTACAGAAACTAACCGGGGTCTCTTCTCCGTCCACCGTGGGGCCGACTCTGGGCGCTTTGCTTGTCAAAAATGTGGTGCTGACTTCTGTAACAGCTATTGGAAAAAATACTTACCCAAGTCACATCATCGGAGTGTTGGGAGTGGAGAACAAGGCCAACGGAGAAGTGCTTGTCTTGAATCCTGCGATCAAGGTAGGAAATGGGCCTGAGAAGCTCAGCTGCGAGATTGATGACATGCCGGGCGATACAAAGTACAAGTCTTATGTGAGTATCGAGAGTCAGTATTTACTTAAACCTTTCAATAACGCCACCGAAGGTTTCTTGGTCATGACAGTTCGAAAGAAATAACGCGCCATACGCTAAGTTAGCTTTTCAGTGACAGGACTTGTTGCATATCAAACCGATGGCCAGTTTTTGTTCTGGTCTTACTCTTCCTTAGATTCGCCTTTCAAGTACATGTTTTGCTGCTACACGAAGCACCCGCTCTAACGCGGGGCGCTCTGCGCCGTGCCGTTTGCATGCCTGGTCAACAGACGTTCCGCGCAAGAATTCACTCAACGCGCGATGAAGGTTTGCTGGGTTATTACTTTTGCTTTCAGAATCGATTTCTTTCGACGATGACTGAAAATGAATTGCCTGATTCAGCTCCCCATGTGCTTCCAGGTCGACGAATGCCTTATCGGTAGAGTGGTAAAGCAAGGCTAAAGCTAAGGCGTAGTACGTAGTGGCATACGCGATTTTTCGGCTCGAGTAGGTGCGACATAGCGATGAGCTGCTTCCCTTGCTTTCGATGTCGGGGAAGTGGGTGTTAAGCCAGAATCCACCAGCTTGATTCCTGGCTATGTCATGAAGATGCACCCCGACGACTCCAGCGTGAGAGCGGATATGTAGCTGGCGAGCACGTTGTTGAAGGCAACTAACAATTTGAATGGTGGAGATCGAGCGTTCTCTGCCTAGGAATTCAAGACAAATTTCGCCGTAACGCTTGATGGTTGGATTCTCTGTAGCTAATTGGTAAAGCTCTGGCGAAAGGACTTCTGCACTATCCAATGCTTCTTGAGGCAAGAGTTTTATTGGGGAGTTTGGTTTAGTTCGCAATAGCCCCGTTTGATGTTTAGGACACGTACAGATGCCGGGAAGTTGGTGTGTTCGTCGCCAATATGAGAAGCCCCAGAAAGAGATATCTTCATCAATACAGTTGGGGCAAACCTTGGCGCCTAGTTGGTTGGCTCTGTGTCCTGAGGCGCGAACAGTAAATTCTTGATCGACCGCCCTCCAACTTAATGGCTCTCCTACCTGCACCGCCCGAAAAAAAGGGAGCAGCGTGTGGTGAAACAGATAGTGCGAAATTGGGAGTCCGGTAAGCGAAGCCAAGGTTTCCGGATAGGCACAACCATCATCGCCTGCCAGTTTGTGAATTGTCCTGGTCTCTCGATCGCTTTGCCGAATGCCATTGATTGCGTAAACGCGGCCCAAGTGTCCGGCTGCGAGTTCGTCTGGTATAGGCTCCTACAGATCGATACGATGAGTCGTGCAGAATTGACGGAAATGATCGTAGACGATTCGAATGTTGCGCCGACTGAGGAGGATTTGTCATACGACTGGATATCCGTTTTGGTTGAGTCTTTACCAGAAATGCGTAACGACTATGCCCATGGAAGTAAGACTCTAATACCGAATGTGCTTCGGACGTTCGATATTGTTTGCGATCTAGTAAATCAACTTTTCACCATGCAAACTCATATGGGGAAAGCGTTGGATATAGATTTGGGAGAGGCTGGTCCTGGGTGATGTGCCAACAATTGGATTGCTACTCTCCAAGGAGCAAAAAACCTGCATAGTTATATTTTGAATATAAATGACTTTTATGATTGACGAAAAAATTAAAGATTGGCTAGAAAAAACGGGTTTCCCACTCGAAATGGCCGCCGCTGCTGCATTCAAAGATTCTGATTTTATGGTTCGGCAGTCAGCCGTTTATCAAGACCCACAAGAAGGTAAAGGTCGGGAAATTGACGTATTGGCGTTTGATTCGATTAATCATGGGCTGATAGAAATTTATTTTGTTGTTGAATGTAAGTCGTCGACAAATCCATGGGTTGTTCTAACTTCAAACGAAGCTCTGATTTCAGAAAGCAGGGTTTCGATGTTTGCATTAGCAACGAGAGATGCCGAGGAGGCACTCTCAAAGCGACTTCGTAATGGAGGATTAGGGTGCCTTGAGTCGTTTGTTCCAAAGTATGCCCACTGTGGTTACGGATTCCGCCAAGCGCTATTCACCAAGGACAATGATCCAGCATATGCGGCAGCAATGGGAGCACTAAAAGCTGCGCACGGGCTAACCCAAGAGAGTGGGTCTGTCGAAAATCCAAACTATGTATTTGCGTTTCCTGTAATAGTCATTGACTCGCCGCTATTCGAATGTGAGCTTAAGGAGGATGGAGATATAAAGTTAACCGAGGTTTCCGAAAGTTCATTTCTTTTTTCGGCTTTCATTCCTCATCAAGTTAGTGGCCGGATAAGGGTGGTCACGAAGATCCAACTGCCAATTTTTGCAGAGAGCGCAAGAGATTTGGCAAATTCTATTGTTGAAGAGCTCGAAGCAGAGGTGCTGGCGTACCTTAGCGATGATCAAGAGGAATAGAGGGATGCATCCGGGATACTTATAGACTTGGCGGTGTGACCGGTATATGAAGCGATCTCCAGCGATTTTTGTAATTTGAGCAAATCAAAATGCAACCAATAAGCATTGCAATCTCGATTGTTGCTTACTCTATGACAGATACCTTGTCGATCGTGTCGATTGACGCCTCCAAGTTCTCTTCAATCACTTCTGCCGATATTTCCTTCAACAAGGAAGGATCAATTTTCAGTTTTACTAAGCCCTCTACGTGGATATCGATCTCTGACTCGGCTTCAAAATAGTGGTCGTTGTGATCTGACACACTCGGCATCTGGTCTTCATCCATCAGATAGAAGTCTGACTTAAAGATGTAGTAAGTGATCGATACTGTCATGTCGAACTCGAAGGGAAGACCGAACTCACCATTTCCAAAATAGTGAAGATCGTCATAATCCAAGCTCAGTTCGGTCGGTTCACCGTAGGAAGTAATCATCCCTTCGTTGTTGTCGTCAGGTATTGATCGAGAATAGACGGTTCGACCGTAAAGCATCTCTCCAATATCTTTATTCAATAAATACGAAACCTCGTTGCTCTCATCCTCTTGAGATTTGAACGCAACGCGAAGCGCTGGAAGATTCGCTACTACATCCAGCTCTAGGATTTCATCTTGAATCTCTGGTAACTCAATGAAGGCTGCAAGACTCTTATACGCCTTCACCCCTTCCAGGGCCTCTGATGCGTTGAATACCTTCTCGCGCTGGGTATCCAGGTAGGCCAGCGCTTCGGCCATCGCCTCATCTGAACCAGGCTGCCAGCGTGGCAGGAAGTGATGCACAAGCGCGTTGCGCTCGTCGGTCATCACTTTGAGGTCGTTGTGAAGGGAGTCCAGAAACTCCTTTTCGACAGACAATCGGTAAGAGAAGGAAAACCAACCAGCAGGCCGCTCGACCTCTGGAACCTCCTCGCCCGCGTCGTGAAGGATTTCCGTTTTGTACTTTTCGACCAGGATACCAAGCGTCTTGGTGCTGATGCACTCCGCCTGTGCCTTCGCTTGAAGGGTCTCGGCAGTTCCACTGTGTTGGTGACTCGACAGTAAAAACTTCAAGAAGTACTCGATCTGCTGGAAGATCACCAGATTGCGGCCTACGCGGCGCAGCACTTCATCGGATGTTGGGGTGCGGTCGTTGCTCAAAGAAAAAGCCCGGATGTAGGTCTAGGCTATTTTACGATGCCGTATGGGTTGAAAACATGCCGTTCGCTTTCCAACAGCTAATATCATGCAGTTTCCGCAACAACTCTGAATAAACATCCGCAAAATCCACAAGCGGGCAAAGAGTTTCCCAGTGGGAGCTAACCTGATCTGCCAGTTGAATGACCGTTCAGGCCGACATTGAGATTTGGCAATAAGTGCTCCGTGATGTTTAAGAGCAGTTTGTACCAGACTATATTGGGTGCCGTCTTCACAATGGCAGCGAACTGCTATGTCCTATGTCTCAGAGATTGTTCGCTGTTTGCTCGACTGTACATTACACAGATTGGAGTCCGGGTGTCCCAGACTTAATTGGCCATGAACAGCAGCACTGAATGGCAGGATTAAAGTCTGTCGGAGGGGAATAGAGTCCTTCGGACCATGAGCAGGCGCGTTAATTCGAGGGAAAGCAGCGGATACCGGCAAGGAGTTGTTCGCCTGCGCCCTGCATCTGCAGAGTCCGCGTCGTGACCGACCCCTCTGCCGATGGCCGGGATCGATTGCTACGGTCAACCGGAAAAAACGGCCAAAAATGAAATCGTTGGCAGCGGTCTGTTGTTTGGGCTTGCTTCGCCCCCCAAAAGCCCTAAAATTGCGCCCCTTCCGGCGCCTTGGTTTTTCCGGTGCGCCAAGCCTGCTTTGCCCACACAGAGGAATGACCATGAATAAATCCGAACTGATTGATGCCATCGCTGAAGAAGCCGGCCTGACCAAGGCCGATGCCGCCAAGGCCCTGGATGCCGTGACCGGCGCCATCGTCGCTGCCGTCGCCGCTGGCGACTCCGTTTCCCTGATCGGCTTCGGCACTTTCAAGGCGTCGGCCCGCGCCGCCCGCGAAGGCAAGAACCCGAAGACCGGCGAAAAGCTCTCCATCGCCGCGACCACCGTGCCGAAGTTCTCGGCCGGCAGCAACTTCAAGGCCGCCGTCGCCAAGAAGTAATCCGGCGTTCTGCCAGAAAAGCCCCGGAGCCTGTATTTCCGGGGCTTTTTGTTTTTCGATCCTCGTTTTCAAAGTGAATGGCCATGACTTTCAAAGACAGTTCATCCGATTTCCAGATCATCGATGTCGCCTTGATCGAACCCGATCCGCAGCATCCCCGGCAGAACATCGACGAAAGCAGTCTCAAGGGGCTGGCCAATTCAATTCAGAAAATGGGGGTGATTCATCCGCTGGTCGTCCGGCCGGCCAATGCCGCCGGTCGCTACACCATCGTCGTCGGCGAGCGGCGCCGGCAGGCTGCCCTCCTGGCCGGCGAGAAAACGGTGCCGGTCATCGTCCGTGCCTGCGCGGCGGCGGAAACCCTTGAGGTCCAGGTTTTCGAAAATATCGGCCTGGGCGTGCGTTCGGCGCTCGAGGCCCGTGACATGGCCAGCGCCATTCAGACCATCGCGGCGCGGTTCGCGTCGCCGGATGAGGCGGCCCAGCATTTTGGCCGGGCGCCCACCTGGCTGGCCCAGGCGACGGCTGCCGCCAATCTGTCGGAGAAGGTCACCGCCCTGCTCGATGCCGGCAAGATTTCCAGCACCGGCGCCGCCGTTCAGCTTGAAAGGCTGGCCAGGAAGAACGAGGCCAAGGCCGAAGTGCTGATCGACCAGATCGGGCAATTGCCCGAGGGCGAGAAGGTGTCGAAGAAAGTCGTCGATAATGCGCTGTCTGAAGCCTCCGGTGGGCGGAAAAAGAAGGAAAGCGTCGTCGCCGATGACACGGTCGGCGCTGCGCCCCAAGCCGTTGTGGCGCCGTCGGCATCCGACACCCCGCCGTGGGAAGAACAGCCGGAAGCGGCCAAAATCTCCAGTGCCCGGCGTCGCGTCAGTCAGGACAAAGTGAAGCTCGTTGCCGAACTGCTCGGTTTGTCCGACGGCGATGAGGAAGAAGTGCTTATTCGACTGATCGACGAATTCCTGGCCCAGAAGAATTCCTGATTTACCCAGCTTGCTGGGAAAGGCGCTCCAGGACGTGAGAAGTCATGCCTTTGGCCAATTCTTCCTCACCATAAAAAACAGCACCCAGATTGTCTTTGCGCAGTAGCGCTGATTCGGTCTCGCTGTGGGTGCGCAGGACGATTTCGATGTCTGGATTGAGCGTTCTGGCCGTGTCGACCATCTGCCGGACGTTGATCGGGTCGGGGCTGGCAATGACCAACATCGCCGCATCGGCAATGTGCGCCTGAATCAGGACAGAGGGCTCGCCGGCATCTCCCGAGACGGCGGCGATCCTCTTGTTGCGCAGGCTTTCGACCAGTTCCCGGTTCTGCTCGGCGACCACGTAAGGAATCCCCTGGCTTTCCAGCGCCTCGGCTATCCGGTGCCCGACCCTGCCGTAGCCGACCAGCACGACCTGCTTCTCGAGAAACTTGCGTTCGGTGCTCATCGGCAGTTCGGCAAACGGATCGCCGCGTTGTTCCAGCTCGCGGGCTTTGGCTGATCGGCCGAGCGCCCAGCGCCGCAAGGGCTCGATGGCCGAGAACATCAGCGGATTGAGGGCAATCGAGAACAGCGCACCGGCCAGGATCAGGCTCATTCCTTCGCTCGTCATCAAGCCAAGGGACTGGCCCAGCCCGGCCAGAATGAAGGAAAACTCGCCGATCTGGGCCAGGCTGGCGGCGACGGTCAGGGCGGTGTTGAGCGGGTAGCGCAGGGCCAGGACCAAGGCCGTGGCGGCCAGCGTTTTGCCAACCATGATGATGGCGACGACGCCCAAGACCTGCCAAGGCTGGTCGACCAGAATCGACGGCTGGAAGAGCATGCCGACCGACACGAAGAAGAGAACGGAGAACGCATCGCGTAGCGGCAGGGATTCTTCGGCCGCCCGATGGCTGAACTCCGACTCGCGCATGACCATGCCGGCGAAGAAGGCGCCCAGCGCAAACGAAACGCTGAACAACAGCGCCGCGCCGTAGGCGATGCCGATGGCGGCGGCAACGACGGACAGCGTGAACAGCTCGCGCGAGCCGGTAGCGGCGATGTGCCAGAGTAGCCACGGAATCACCTTGCGGCCGACGATCATCATCAGGCCGATGAAGGCGCAGACCTCGAGCAGGGTCTTGGCGATGGCGATCCAGATTTCCTGATTGCCGCCGGTTGCCTGTGCCTCGCCGCCGAGAATGCCGGCCAGCGGCGGCAGCAGGACGAGGACGAGCACCGTGGCGAGATCTTCGACGACCAGCCAGCCGACCGCGATCCGGCCATTCATACTGTCGAGAACACCCTTGGCCTCGAGCGCCTTGAGCAGCACGACGGTACTGGCGCAGGATAGCGACAGGCCGAAGAGCAGGCCGTGCCCCCATTCCCAGCCCCAACCCCAGGCCACGGCCATGCCGAGCAGGGTGGCGCAGGCCATCTGGACGACTGCGCCGGGGACGGCGATGCGCTTGACGGCCATCAGGTCGCCCAGCGAAAAATGCAGGCCGACGCCGAACATGAGCAACATCACGCCGATTTCGGACAACTGGGCAGCGATGCTCATGTCAGCGACAAAGCCCGGCGTGGCCGGGCCGATCAGGATGCCGGCGGCGAGGTAGCCGACCAGCGCGGGCAGTTTCATGCGCTCGGCGGCAAAGCCGAGAATCAGGGCGATGCCGAAGCCGGCAGCGAGCGTGGTGATCAGGGGAATGTTGTGGTCCATGGGGGTCTTGGTATGTCGATTGAGTCCTTTTACCGGACGCTTCCCTTTCGGACAAGCAGGGCGGCCCGAAGACTCCCTTCAGAAAAGCCGGTCGCTTCGGTTCACGACCGATGGCTTGGTATAGTCGCGAACCGGATTCGCTCCTGCCATCGCTCAATATCGTGTCCACCAACCCCTATCGCGGCCGTTTTGCGCCATCGCCCACTGGCCCCCTGCACTTCGGCTCCCTGGTTGCCGCCGTCGGCAGCTACCTCGATGCCCGCACGCAGGGCGGCGAGTGGCTGGTGCGCATGGAGGATGTCGATACGCCGCGCAACGTGGCGGGGGCGGCCGATGCCATCCTGAAAACGCTGGCGGTTTTCGGCTTCGAGTGGGATGGGCCGGTGTTGTATCAGAGCGACCGTTTCGAGGCTTACGCGGCGGCGCTGGAGAAACTCAAGCAGGCAGGGCTGGCCTACGGCTGCGCCTGCTCGCGCAAGGAGATTGCCGATTCGGCGACGCGCCCGGCGGTCGATGGCGGGCTGGCCTATCCCGGTACTTGCCGCGCCGGTTTGCCGGCCGGGCGAGTGGCGCGGGCCTGGCGGCTGCGCGTCAATGACGATGAAGTTGCCTTCGCAGATCGCCTGCAGGGGCGCGTCGCCCAGCACCTCGAAAGCGATGTCGGCGACTTCGTGCTGCGCCGGGCCGATGGTTTGTTCGCTTACCAGCTGGCGGTCACGGTCGACGACGATTTTCAGCACATTTCGCAAGTCGTGCGCGGCGCCGATCTGCTCGCCTCGACGCCGCGCCAGATCTGGCTGCAACGTTGCCTGGGCTTTGCCACGCCGACCTACGCTCATTTGCCCGTGGCGGCCAATGCGGCCGGTGAGAAGCTCTCGAAGCAGACGCTGGCCCGGCCTCTGGCGAGCGAGATCGCGGCGGCCGAACTGGTTCGGGCTTTTGCTTTTCTCGGTCAGGCGGCGCCGGCCGAGCTGGCGCGGGCGACGGTCGCCGAGGTCTGGGCCTGGGCCATGGCGAACTGGTCGTTCGCGGCCATTCCGCGCACCCCGGCGATCAGCGTTCTCCCGGTTTAGTGTCTTCGACCTGCCAGTGGCGCTGGCTGTAGCCGGCGATGCCGACCATGGCGCGCACGAGTCCGTAGGCCAGCCAGCGCAGGAAACGCGAGTGCATGGGCTGACGCGACAGTTCGTCGGCGAGCAGTTCGCGGGCGCCAATGGCCATGGCTTCGTGGAGGCTGGCTTCGAGTTCGCCGGCGAATCGGGCGTCGCGGACGACGAGATTGGCCTCCTTGGCGAGGAGCAGGCTGAACGGGTCGATGTTCGACGAGCCGACGGTGGCCCACTCACCGTCGATGACGGCGACCTTGGCGTGCATGAAACTCTTTTCGTATTCGAAGATGCGAATGCCCGCTTTCAGCGCCGTGGCGTACAGAGCCTGGGTGGCGTAGCGGAACAACTGGTGGTCGCTCTTGCCCTGGAGCAGCACGGTGATGCGCACGCCGCGCTGGGCGGCGGCGTAGAGCGCCCGACCGAAACGAAGGCCGGGCAGGAAATAGGCGTTGGCGATGAGAATCTCGCGCCGGGCGTGGTCGATGGCGTCGAGATAGGCGTGCAGGATGTCGTTGCGGTGGCGGATGTTGTCGCGGATAAGGAAGGCCGCGTTCTGACTGCCAGCAACGTCGCAGCAGGGCGCGGCGACCGGCGTGAGGCGGAAGCGCCGCTTGAAATTGACCCAGGAAACCGTTTCCCACATCCGGCGCACGGCGTGATGCACCTGACCGAGGACCGGGCCTTCGACGCGCACGGCGTAGTCGAAGCGCGGGCGCATGTCGGGCGGCGCGTTGTTGTCGTCGACGATGTTGATGCCGCCGACGAAGGCCTGGCGCGCATCGATGACCACGAGCTTGCGGTGCAGGCGGCGCAGACGATGCCGCTTGAAATGGAAGCGGCCGATTTCTGGCCGGTAGAACATGGCGCGGACGCCTGCTACGGTCAACCGGGAAAAATAGTCATTTTTGAAATTCTGCGCCCCGAAGCCGTCGACCGTGACATTGACCTGGACGCCGCGTTCGGCCGCCCGGCACAGGGCGTTGGCGACCTGGTGGCCGATCACGTCGTCGGCGAAGATGTAGCTTTCGAGGTAGATCTCGGTTTGCGCCGCGTCGATGGCGGCGAGCAGGGCGGGGAAATAATCGTTGCCCGAGTTGAGCAACGTGAGCCGGTTGCCCGGGACAAACTCAGCGGCCATGCCGGGTCAGGTGAGCCGACAGTGCGGCGTGGTCCGAAATGGCCGACCACGGCATGCCGTGATGGACTTCGGTACGCTGGACGTCGAAGCCGCGGACGTAAATGCGGTCGAGGCGGAACATCGGCATGGCCGCCGGAAAACTGCATACCGGCTTGCCGGCGGCGCCGCTGAACACCTCCTGCAGGCCGAGACGGCGCGTCAGGTCTTCGCCGACCCGATTGCGCCAGTCGTTGAAATCGCCAGCGACGATGAGCGGCGCATTGGGTTCGGCCAGGCTGTCGAGGTAATCGGCCAGCGCCGCCATCTGCTTGCGGCGCGAATAGCCGAACAGCGACAGGTGGGCACAGACGCAATGGACGAGCGGCCCGTCCGGCAGCTCGATCCGGCAATGCAGCAGGCCGCGTTTCTCGAACTGCAGGTGGGTGACATCCTGGTTGTGCGCGTGCAGGATGGGGAAACGCGACAGGATGGCATTGCCGTGGTGGCCGTGGTCGTAGGCCATGTTGCGGCCGTAGGCCGAAGCCGCCCAGACTTCTTCGGCGAGGAATTCGTGCTGCGGCGAAGCGGGCCAGTCGTCATGCGTTTCGGCATGGCCGAGGTGCAGCCCCTGGACTTCCTGCAAAAACACGATGTCCGGGTTGAGATGGCGCAGCCGCTCACGCAGCTCATGCACCATCATCCGCCGGTTGAATTGCGAAAAGCCCTTGTGAATGTTGTAGGTGGTGATGTGCAGCGCGGGCTGGGGCATGGCGTCAGGAAATGTCCAGCATGCGCTCGAGGGCCAGCTTGGCGAGCGTGGCTTCGTGGGCCGGCACGGAAATCTGGTTGACCACCTTGCCATCGACCAGATTCTCCAGCGTCCACGCCAGGTGCTGCGGGTCGATGCGCTGCATGGTCGAGCACATGCAGATGGTGGTGGCCATGAACTGGACGATCTTGTTCTGCGGCAAAACCTCTCTGGCCAGACGGTCGACCAGGTTCAGTTCGGTACCGACCAGCCAGCGCGTGCCTTCCGGCGCTTCCTTGATGGTCTTGACGATGTGCTCGGTCGAGCCGACGTAATCCGAGGCGGCGCAGACCTCGAAATTGCATTCCGGATGGGCGATCACCTTGCCCTCCGGGTACTTGGCGCGGAAGGCGTCGATGTGCGATTTCTGGAACATCTGGTGCACCGAGCAGTGGCCCTTCCAGAGCAGGATTTTGGCTTTCTTGATCTGGGCCGGCGTCAGGCCGCCGAGTTCGAGGTCGGGATCCCAGACGACCATTTCGTCCATCGGGATGCCCATGTTGTGACCGGTCCACCGGCCGAGGTGCTGGTCGGGAAAGAACAGCACTTTCGGCCGACGCTCGAAGGCCCATTGGGCGATGGTGCCGGCGTTCGACGAGGTGCACACGATGCCGCCGTGTTCGCCGCAGAAGGCTTTCAGGTCGGCCGCCGAGTTGATGTAGGTGACCGGTGTGACTTCCTCTTCGGCGTTGAGCACCGTGTTCAACTCGCGCCAGCAGCGTTCGACCTTGGCCAGGTTGGCCATGTCGGCCATCGAGCAGCCCGCGGCGAGGTCGGGCAGGATGGCCTTCTGGTGCGGCGCGGTCATGATGTCGGCGACTTCGGCCATGAAATGCACGCCGCAGAAAATGACGAATTCCGAATCGGTCTGCGAGGCCAGGCGCGACAGCTTGAGCGAGTCGCCGGTCAGGTCGGCGTACTGATAGACGTCGGCACGCTGGTAGTGATGGCAGAGGATGACGGCCCGCTTGCCGAGCTTGGCGCGGGCAACGCGGATGCGTTCATGGCAGGCCTCGTCGGAGAGGCGGTCAAAGGGGTCGAAGGCGATGGTGGCTGTTTGCATGCTGTACTCTGATCGTTGGCCATTTCATTTTTGGCCGTTTTTTACGGTTGACCGTGGGATTATCCCTGAATCCACGGCAATCCGGCCTTGCGCCAGCCGCCGACGGCATTGCGATGCCCGTTGGCATCCTTGTCTCCCTCGAAACCCTCGAGGATGTTGTAGCAGCTGTTGTAGCCGGCTTCGGTGGCGGCGCTTGCCGCGCCGATCGAGCGCACGCCGCTGCGGCAGAGGAACATGACCAGTGCTTCGGGGTCGACCTGGCGCTTGAGTTCGGCGACGAAGTTCGGGTTGCGCGTACCGCCCGGGTATTGGTTCCATTCGATCTCGACGGCGCCGGCGACACGACCAACCCAATCCCACTCGGCGCGCGTGCGGACATCGACGATTTTGGCGCCGGGCGCCAGGCGCAACAGCTCGAATGCTTCCTGCGGCGTCAGTTCGCCCTGGTAGGGGCGTTCCAGCGCGGCGCCCCGGGCCTGCGCCAGACCGAGTATTTCGCTTATCTTTCCCATGATTTTCAACTGTTAAAATTGCAGGCCAATAGTATAGGGCAGAGATCATGGCACTTGAGCATCACCCCGCTACCCCGGCCGAGCGCTCGGCGGAGGCGCAGAAGGCGACCTGGGTCAGCGTCGGCGTCAATCTGGTGATGACGGTGGCCCAACTGATCGTCGGCTGGCTGGCCCATTCCCAGTCGCTGGTTGCCCACGGCCTGCATTCGTTTTCCGACCTGCTCTCCGATTTTCTCGTCATCTACGCCAGTCGGCAGAGTGCCCACCCGGCCGACCGCGCCCATCCCTACGGCCACGCCCGGGTCGAAACCGCGGCGACGCTGGTGCTCGGGACGTCGCTCGTTTTGATCGGCGGCGGCATTCTCTGGCAGTCCGGCATGCGACTCCAGCACATCGAGGCGCTGCCGACCATCGAGTTGGCCGCCTTCTGGGTGGCCGTAGCCACGGTCATTTCCAAGGAGGCCCTGTATCGCTACCTGATCCGCGTCGCGGAAAAATTGCGCTCCCAACTACTCATCGGCAACGCCCTGCACACCCGGGCCGATGCGGCGTCGGCCCTGGTCGTCGTGGTCGGCATCGGCGGCGCGCTCATGGGCTGGTCCTTCCTCGACCTGCTGGCCGCGGCGCTCATGGGTTTCATGATCCTGCACATGGGGGCCCGCCTGGCCTGGGGCGCCATCAAGGAGCTCATCGATACCGGCCTCGACGACGCCCAGGTCGAAGCCATCCGGACGACGCTGCTGGCGACCCCGGGGGTGCGCGACCTGCACCAGTTGCGCACCCGGCGCATGGCGCATCAGGCGTTGGTCGATACCCATGTCCAGGTCGATTCGCGCATCAGCGTCTCGGAAGGTCATCGCATTGCCGAGTCGGCCCGTGCCCGCGTCCTGCGCGAACATCCCGAAGTGCTCGACGTGCTCGTCCATATCGACCCCGAGGACGACATGGATCCGGACAGCTACGCGACGCGATTGCCGGCGCGGGATGCCCTGCTCGGCGAACTGCAACCCCTGCTCGCCGGTTTGCCGGAACCCGAAAAGATCGTCCTGCACTATCTCAAAGGCCAGATCGAGGCTGAAATCTTCTACAGTCACGCCCTGTTTGAAAATGGCGAGGCATTGCGTCGGGCCGAGGCCGTGCTGATCGATCGCCTGAAAGCGCATCCCCTGATTCGACGAATTTCGCTGAATTGTCTGGTTGCACCAAAATAGTGCCGTGTTTTGTTGATTTGCACGGTCGTGGTGCATGCATTCTTTGCTTAAACCACGCATCTCATTGTGGCAAAATACAAAGATTCCTCGTCAGCCTTTGGCATGCTTTCTGCTAAACGTTTCGGGTCCAGATTTTTCGATTGTCGCCGGATCGCCCGGCAACTTGTTTTCTTAGGAGATTAAGGCTTATGGCAACCCCGCAAGACGTCATCAAGATGATCAAGGAAAACGACGCCAAGTTCGTCGATTTCCGTTTCACCGATACCCGTGGCAAAGAACAGCACGTCACCGTGCCGGTCTCCGCCTTCAGCGAAGACAAGTTCGAAAACGGTCACGCTTTCGACGGTTCCTCCATCGCCGGCTGGAAGGGTATTCAGGCTTCCGACATGCAACTGAACCCGGATCCGGCAACTGCCTACATCGATCCGTTCTTCGACGAAACCACCGTTGTCCTGACCTGTGACGTCGTTGATCCGGCTGATGGCCGTGGTTACGACCGCGATCCTCGCTCCATCGCCAAGCGCGCTGAAGCCTACCTGAAGTCCTCCGGCATTGGCGACACCGCCTACTTCGGTCCGGAACCGGAATTTTTCATCTTCGACGGCGTCGAATGGTCCGTCGACATGTCGGGCTGCTCCCTGAAGATCCACTCCGCTGAAGCGGCCTGGGGTTCGGGCGAGAAGAACGATGGTTCCGGCTCCACCGGTCATCGTCCGACCGTCAAGGGCGGCTACTTCCCGGTTCCGCCGGTCGACAGCCTGCACGACATCCGTTCGGCCATGGTGCTGACCCTGGAAGCCCTCGGCTGCCCGGTTGAAGTTCACCACCACGAAGTCGCCACTGCCGGTCAGTGCGAAATCGGTACCGTGTTCAACACCCTGGTCAAGCGTGCCGACCAGACCCAGATCCTGAAGTACGTTGTGCACAACGTTGCCCACCAGTACGGCAAGACCGCCACCTTCATGCCGAAGCCCATCGTTGGCGACAACGGTTCCGGCATGCACGTTCACCAGTCCATCTGGAAGGACGGCAAGAACCTGTTCGCCGGCGACGGCTATGCTGGTCTGTCTGAACTGGCCCTGTTCTACATCGGCGGCATCATCAAGCACGCCAAGGCCCTGAACGCCATCACCAACCCGGGTACCAACTCCTACAAGCGCCTGGTCCCGCACTACGAAGCACCGGTCAAGCTGGCTTACTCCGCCAAGAACCGTTCGGCTTCCATCCGCATTCCGTACGTTGCCTCGACCAAGGCTCGTCGTATCGAGACCCGCTTCCCGGACCCGATCGCCAACCCGTACCTGTGCTTCGCCGCGCTGCTGATGGCCGGCCTGGATGGCATCCAGAACAAGATTCACCCGGGCGATCCGGCTGACAAGAACCTGTACGATCTGCCGCCGGAAGAAGATGCAAAGATCCCGACCGTCTGCGCATCGCTGGAAGAAGCCCTGGCTTCCCTAGACAAGGACCGCGACTTCCTGACCCGTGGCGGTGTCTTCTCCAACGACTGGATCGACGCCTTCATCTCCCTGAAGATGGACGAAGTGAACAAGGTTCGCATGACGACCCACCCGGTCGAATTCGATCTGTACTACAGCTGCTGATCGGCGCTGTGCAAAAAAGGGCGGGTTTCCCGCCCTTTTTTTGTCCACTTTTCCGTGCCCCTGCCGTTAAGTCCAGTACACTAAAACGGTTACAAGGAATAATGACAATGACACGTAGCCCGCTCGCCCTGCTGATTGCCATGTTGCCGCTCACGGTTTCGGCGCAGACCATTTACAAGTGCGTCGATGGCAATGGCGCCACAACCTATGCGAGCGCCCGTCTCGAGAAGAACTGCAAGGTGATTTCCAGCGGTACGGAAAACAGCTTTCCCGCCCCCCGGGCCAGAAAACCGATCGGGGCCGCGGCAAATCCGTCACCTGCGGATTTTCCTCGCGTTCAGGAGGATACCCAAAAGGCGCGCGACGGCGATCGTCGCCACATTCTCGAACAGGAGCTGAGTGGCGAGCAGCGCAATTTGAAGCAGGCACAAGCGGATCTTGCTGCCCAGCAGGCCTCCGGTGTGAGCGGTGGCACCCTGGCGCCGTACCGCGACCGTGTTGGGCGGCACGAGCGGAACATTCAGGCGATCGAGAAGGAGCTGGGGAATCTTCGGTAGTTGATAGTCGGTAGTCATTAGTTGTTAGCGAAGTTTGAGGGGCGCCGAGGCGCCCCCTGTTTTTGCTAAAAACTACCGACTAACAACTAACTACTGGCTTTTCACCTTGTACCAGGCCGCATAAAGCGCCGGCAGGAAGAGCAGCGTGAGCGCCGTGGCGACGATCAGGCCGCCCATGATGGCGACGGCCATCGGGCCGAAGAAGTCGTTGCGCGATAGCGGAATCATCGCCAGTACCGCTGCCGCGGCGGTCAGTACGATGGGCCGGAAGCGCCGCACGGTCGATTCGACTATCGCCTGACGACGCGGCTTGCCTGCCGCCATATCCTGCTCGATCTGGTCGACGAGAATCACCGAGTTGCGCATGATCATGCCGAACAGCGCAATGGTGCCGAGCAGCGCCATGAAGCCGAAGGGCTGCCGGAAAACGAGCAGGAACAATGCAATGCCGATGATGCCGAGCGGTGCCGTGAGCAGTACCATGACGACGCGCGAGACGCTCTGCAACTGGATCATCAGGATGGTGATCACGGCCAGCACGAAGAGCGGAATGCCCGCCATGACCGAGCCTGAACCTTTCGAGGATTCCTCGACCGAGCCGCCGGTGGCGATGCGGTAGCCGTCGGGCAGCCCGGCCTGGATGGCGTCGATTTCGGGTTTGATACGGTCGACGACGGTGGCCGGCTGAATCTTGCTGTAGAGATTGCCGCGCACGGTGATCGTTGGCAGGCGGTCGCGGCGCCAGATCAGGCCGGGTTCGAAACTGTGCCTGAGGCGCCCGATCTGGCTCAGCGGCACGCTCTTGCCAGCTCGGGTCGGTACCGACAGGTCGCCCAGCGAGGACAGGTGGCTGCGTTCTTCGCGGTCGCCACGCAGCACGACGTCGATGCTCTTTTCACCTTCGCGGTAGCTGGTCACCGTGTAACCGTTCAGGGACATGTTGAGGAGGGCGGCAATGTCCTGGCTGGAGACGCCGAGCAGGCGAGCCTTGTCCTGGTCGATTTCGATCCCTACCGTTTTGGACAACTCGCTCCAGTCCATGTTGATGTTTGATAGCTCCGGGTTCTGGCGCATGACCGTGGCGATCTGACTGGCCACCTCGCGCAGCTTGGTGATGTCCTCTCCGGAAATGCGGTATTGCACGGGGTAGCCCACCGGCGGTCCATTCTCGATGCGGGCGACGTGGCCCCGGGCGGAGAAGCTTTCATTTTCGAACAGTTTGACCAGTCGACCGCGGAGCGCCTCGCGAGCTTCGATGTCACGCGTCACGATGACGACCTGGCCGACATTGCTGGCCGGCAGTTGCTGGTCCAGTCCGAGGTAATAGCGCGGCGCTCCGGAACCCACGAAGGCCATGTAATGCTCGAACTGGTCGAACTCGGCATTGTCCTTGTCCAGCCACTGCTCTAGGCGCTCGGTCTCGGCATCGATGGCAGCTATCGACGCCCCTTCGGGCAGGCGCAATTCAACGTTGAGTTCGAGGCGGGTCGAGTTCGGGAAGAACTGTTTTTGCACCTTGATCATGCCGACGATGGACAGCGCAAACAGGATGATGGTGACGCCAATGACCAGCCAGCGGTGCCCGACGCACCAGCTGACCAGTTGGCGGAAGCGGGTATAGAAGGGGGTGCCATAGACATCGTGATCTTCGGCGTGCCCCGGGCCGTTCAGGCCGAGCTTGTCGAACAGGCGGGCGAGGCGGGGCAGGCGTTTTTCCAGGCGGCTGCTCTGGTGCGCTGCCTGGGGGTTGGGCAGCAGCTTGTAGCCCAGCCAGGGGATGGCAATGACTGCCGCCAGCCACGAAATGAGAAGCGCGACGACATTGATCTGGAAGAAGGCGAAGGCGTATTCGCCGGTCGATGACTTGGCCAGGGCGATCGGAATGAAGCCGGCGACGGTGACCAGCGTGCCGGAAAGCATCGGCCCGGCCGTGCTGGTGTAAGCGAAGGAGGCGGCACGGGTGCGCTCCCAGCCCTGCTCCATCTTCACCCACATCATTTCGACGGCGATGATCGCGTCGTCGACGAGGAGGCCAAGCGCCAGCACCAGGGCGCCCAGCGATACCTTGTGCAGGCCGACATTGAGCAGGTACATGGCGAGGAAGGTGGCGGCCAGCACGAGCGGAATGGAAATGGCGACGACCAGGCCGGTGCGGATGCCGAGGCTGATGAAGGTGACGAGCAGCACGACGATCACCGCTTCGGTCAGGGCTTGCGTGAAGGCCTTGACCGAGCGTGCCACCGCTTCCGGCTGGCTGGTCGCCACGCCAATATCGACGCCGACCGGCAAGGTTTGTTTCAGCGTGGCGATGCGGCTGTTGAGGGCTTTCCCGAGTTCGATGATGTCGCCACCCTTGGCCATGGCGACGCCGATGGCGAGCGCCGGTTTGCCACCGAAGCGGACCTGGGTGCCGGGCGGGTCGATTGTGCCACGCCGGATTTCGGCGATGTCGCCGAGCCGGAAGCTGCGGCCGCCGGCCCGGATCAGCGTATCGGCGACGGCCTGCACGCTGTTGAAGGTGCCGTCCGGACGGATCTGGATACGCTCGCTGGCTGTTTCGAAGAAGCCGGTGCCGGCGATGGCATTTTGCTGATTCATCGCCTGGACGATGGCCGCCTGGTCGATGCCCAGCGTCGCGAGCTTGGCGTTGGAGAGTTCGACGTAGATCTTCTCGTCCTGAATGCCGAAGATCTCAACCTTGCCGACCTGCGGTACGCGCAGCAGTTCATCGCGAAGACGCTCGGCCTGGTCCTTGAGTTGCGGATAATCGAAACCCTCCGCGGTCAACGCGTAAATATTGCCAAAAACGTCGCCGAACTCGTCGTTGAAAAACGGCCCCTGAATGCCGGCCGGCAAGGTATGGCGGATGTCGCCCACCTTCTTGCGTACCTGGTAAAAAACGTCAGGGACAGTGGCCGGCGGCGTGCTGTCCTTGGCGAAGAACATCACGGTCGATTCGCCGGGCCGGGAGAAGCTCGAAACGCGGTCGATGTAAGGCGTTTCCTGCAGTTTTTTCTCGATCTTGTCGGTCAGTTGCTGTTCGACCTGACGCGCCGTGGCGCCTGGCCAGAAGCTGCGGATCACCATGATCTTGAAGGTAAAGGGCGGATCTTCGGCTTGGCCCAGCTTGCCGTAGGCAAAAACCCCCATCAGCGCGATGGCGAGCAGGAAGTAACCGACCAGCGTGCGGTGATGCAGCGTCCAGTCCGACAAATTGAAGCGGTGGCTCATGGCTTAGCGCTGCCGATCCGGCGTCGTGGCCGGTCTGGCCTGAACTTCCTGGCCGTCGACCAGCCGGCCGGCACCGCTGACGATGACCTGTTCGCCGGCCGCCAGTCCGCCACTCAACTCGACGCCTTCCTCGCGGAAGCGGGCAACCGTGACCGCGCGGGAAGCAACCTTGCCGTCCTTGACGACGCGAACCAGCGGCCCTTGTCCGGCGTCGATCACGGCGCTCAGCGGGACGAGCAGCGTGCTGTCGACGGCGCCATCGAGGGCGACGCGGGCCGTCATGCCGATCCTGACGTCGGGCGTCGGGTTGAGAATGCGGATGCGTGCGGCGTAGGTGCGGGTTGCCGGGTCGGCAGCCGGTGACAGTTCGCGCAGCTCGCCGCGCAATGTGATTTTCGGATCGGCCCACAGGCTGACGGCCAGGTTCTTGGCGGCTTTCAGTTCGGCCAGGCGGCTTTCGGGAATGGCAATGGCGACTTCCTTTTCTTCCGGCCGGGCGACGCGCATCACCGCCTGGCCGGCCCCGACGACCTGGCCGGCGTCGGCGAGAACGGCGGTGACGACGGCCGGAAATTCGCTACTCAGGGTGCCATACGCCGCCTGGTTGCCGCTGATCCGGCTTTGCGAGCGGGCTTGCTCAAGGCGCGCCAGGGTGCTGTTGTAGGCGTTGTCCTTGGCCTCGAAAGCGGCCTGGCTGACGAATTTTCTGGCGACCAGGTCGGCATAGCGCGCGCGTTCGGCACGCGCCGTGGCGTGTTCGCTTTCGGCTGCGGCCAACTGTGCCCGCGCGGCGGCGGCAGCCAGTTCGAGATCGGCCGGGTCGAGGCGGGCAAGCGCCTGGCCGGTCCTGATTTCGGCGCCGGCATCGACCAGGCGGGCGGCGATCCTGCCGCCGACCCGGAAGGCCAGATCAACCTCATGTCGGGCGCGGATTTCGCCGGTGTAGACGCCGCCCGTCGAGGGCGCGCCGGTGGCGGGTTGGACAAGTACGATCCGGGGCGCCGGCGGTGGCGACTCACCTTGGCTGCAACCACCGAGCAGGGCAGCAATGGCCAGCAGCGATGTGGCGGCATGAGGAGCGATCTTGATCATTTGAATGGCGTCCGGTGAGCGGTGCACGGATGATAATGAACGATTGGTCAGTAATGCAAGTTGTCATCAGTAGGGGGTGCCGAATGGCTACAATGGCGGGCATGAACGTTACTCATTCTTCCTTTGCCGGCCTTGATCTGCTGGCTTCGGCAGTGCTCCTGCTCGATGAGGGCCTGGCCATTCGCTACATCAATGCGGCCGGCGAGAACCTGTTGGCTGTGAGCAGTCGCGCCGTGGTCGGCCAGCGGCTGACGGCAGTCTGTACCTGTTCCGCGACCTTGCAGTCGGCGCTCGACAACGGGCTTAACAACAACTGGGGTTACACCGGCCAGAACATCGAGTTGAAGCGCAGCGATGGCGAAGCGCTCAACATCAACTGCACGGTGACGCCGCTGCGTCCGGATATTGCGCCGGGCGTTCGCCTGCTGCTCGAATTGCAGCCGATCCAGCATCATCTGGCAGCGACCCGCGAAGAGCGCCTGATCGAGCAGCAGCAGGTCAGCCGTGAGCTGATCCGCAATCTGGCCCACGAAATCAAGAACCCGCTCGGCGGTATCCGGGGCGCCGCCCAGTTGCTGGAGCATGAGCTGGCCAATCCATCGCTCAAGGAATATACCCAGGTCATCATCAAGGAGGCGGATCGCCTGCAGGACTTGATGCAGCGCCTGTTGACGCCGCATCGGGCGATGTTGCCGACGACGGTCAATATTCACGAGATCCTCGAACGGGTGCGCAGCCTGCTGACCGCTGAGTTTCCTGGCTCGCTGAGCGTTCGTCGGGATTACGACACGAGCCTGCCCGAACTGGTTGGTGATCGCGAACAATTGATCCAGGCGGTTCTCAATATTGCCCGCAATGCGGCACAGGCTCTGGGCGGCGAGGGGGAGATCGTGCTCCGCACGCGTTCCTTGCGGCAGGTAACCCTGGCCAAAAAGCGCTATCGCCTGGCCATGGAAATCAAGGTTATCGACAACGGCCCGGGTATTTCCGACGAAATCCGCGAGCGCATGTTCTATCCGCTGGTTTCCGGGCGTGAGGGCGGCAGCGGTCTGGGGCTGACCATCGCCCAGAATTTCATCCAGCATCATCACGGCACGATCAATTGTGTCAGCCGGCCCGGCCATACCGTGTTCACGCTGAATCTGCCTGTTGAGCAGGCTTGAGTCTTGCTTCTGTTAAGGCCATTCTGAACACATAATGAGCCAACAACATATGAAACCGGTCTGGGTCGTAGATGACGATCGCTCCATTCGCTGGGTGCTGGAAAAAACCCTGTCCCGCGAAGGTATCCCGTTCAAGAGTTTTGCCTCGGCCAGCGAGGCCATTTCGCAGCTCGAACAAGGCATCGAGCCGCCACAGGTGCTGATGTCCGACATCCGCATGCCCGGCCAGTCCGGGCTGGAGCTGCTGCAGGAGGTGAAAACGCGTTTTCCGTCGGTGCCGGTCATCATCATGACCGCCTACTCCGATCTGGAAAGTGCGGTGGCAGCCTTCCAGGGCGGCGCCTTCGAATACCTGCCGAAACCCTTCGACGTCGATCAGGCAGTCGAGCTGATCCGGCGCGCCATAGACGAATCAATGCACCAAAGCGGTGCGGCTGAGGAAGAGGGTCTGGTTCCGGAGATACTCGGTCAGGCGCCGGCCATGCAGGAAGTCTTCCGCGCCATTGGCCGACTCGCGTTGTCGCATGCGACAGTCTTGATTACCGGCGAATCAGGTTCGGGCAAGGAACTGGTGGCGCGCGCCCTGCACCGCCACAGTCCGCGTGCCGACAAGCCGTTCATCGCCATCAATACGGCGGCGATTCCCAAGGATCTGCTCGAGTCGGAACTGTTCGGCCACGAGCGCGGCGCCTTCACCGGCGCCCAGGCCCAGCGGCGTGGTCGCTTCGAGCAGGCCGAAAGCGGCACGCTGTTTCTCGACGAAATCGGCGACATGCCGGCCGAGTTGCAAACCCGCCTGCTGCGCGTTTTGTCGGACGGGCATTTCTACCGCGTTGGCGGTCATTCGCCGATCAAGGCCAACGTGAGGGTCATCGCGGCGACGCACCAGAACCTCGATACGCGGGTCAAGGATGGCTTGTTCCGCGAAGACTTGTTTCATCGCCTGAACGTCATTCGTGTCCGTCTGCCGGCCCTGCGCGAACGGCGCGAGGACATTCCCTTGCTGGCTCGCCATTTCCTGCAGAAGAGTGCGCGGGAACTCGGTGTCGAAACAAAGCGCCTGACCGAATCTGCTCTCAAATACATGAGCGGCCTCGATTTTCAGGGCAATGTGCGCCAACTGGAGAACCTCTGCCACTGGCTGACCGTCATGGCGCCGGGGCAGCAGGTCGATATCAGCGACCTGCCCGGCGAGTTGCGCGAGGCGATGCCGGTGTCGCTGGCCACCGATTGGGAAAGCGCACTGGAAGGTGAGGCCGACCGCATGCTGGCACGCGGCATTCAGGATATTCATGGCGTTCTGTCGCAGGTTTTCGAGCGCATCCTGATTTCGCGGGCGCTGGCCCATACCGGCGGTCGGCGCATCGAGGCGGCGCAGGCGCTGGGCATCGGCCGCAACACGATCACCCGCAAGATTGCCGAACTCGGCATCGATGGCGGCAAGGAGCACGCGGCGGAGTAAAATCCGCCGCATGACACTGATCGATCCCGTTTTGCTCAAGTCCCGGCTGGGTCGCCAGTCCGGGCGTTTCGACGTGGACGCGCTGGATGAGTGCGATTCGACCAGCAGCGAATTGATGCGCCGGGCCGACCGGGGCGCGCCGGCCGGGACCGTGGTGGTCGCCGATCGGCAAAGTGCCGGTCGCGGTCGGCGGGGGCGTCCGTGGTTATCGTCGCCGGAATCCAGTTTGACCTTTTCCCTGCTCTGGCGTTTTCCCGGCCCGGCTTCCCGGCTCAGCGGTCTGTCGCTGGCTGTCGGCCTCGGGCTGGCCCAGGCGCTGGAGGAACTCGGTGTGGTCGGCGTGCGTCTCAAATGGCCGAATGACGTCCTGCTTCAGTCGCAGGATGGACTGGCCAAGCTGGCCGGCATCCTGATCGAGTTGACCGGCGACCGGCGGGGAACGCAGGCCATCATCGGCATTGGCCTGAACCTGGAGGCGCCGGCCGGTGACTTCCCGATGCCGGTGACCGGAATGAACCTGGCCGGCTCCCGGCTGCCTGATCGCCACGCCGTACTGGCGAGCATTCTTGCCAGTCTGGCTGTGGCTCTGGACAAGTTTACGGTCGACGGCTTTGTCGGGCTAAAAACCGAATGGCAGCGCTATCACGCGTGGCAGGACCAGATGGTGCAGATTCTGGCCGATGGCGCTGCGCCGCGAGTCGGGCGCTGTCTGGGCGTCGACGACGACGGCGCCTTGTTGCTCGATACCGGAAGCGGCATCGAGCGTATCCACTCGGGCGATGTCAGCCTGCGCCCCGCAGGAAGTCCCCTTGGGGGGCGCCCATGATTGTCTGCCTCGACAGCGGCAATACGCGGATCAAATGGGGCGTCCATGACGGGGCTGGGTGGCTTGCCCAGGGATCCGTGGCGCACGCTGAGGTCGGACAACTGGGTGGGCTGCTTGCCGATTGGCCGCAACCGGAACATGTCATGCTGGCCAACGTCGCCGGAGCAGAGGTCGGGGAGCGGATTCGCGAGCAACTCGGGGCGTGGCTGCCGGTATTGCGCGAGGTGCGTTCGCAAGCCCGGTGCTGCGGGGTTGCCAATCTTTATAAAAGCCCGGAGAGCCTGGGGATCGATCGCTGGTGTGCGCTGATCGGCGCCCGCGGCATCGCACAGGGGCCAGCCGTGGTGGTCATGGCCGGGACGGCGACAACCATTGATACGCTCGACGCGGCAGGGCAATTTCTCGGCGGGGTCATCCTTCCCGGATTCGGCCTCATGGCGGGATCGCTGGTTCGCGGAACAGCCGCGCTGCCGCTGGCTCAAGGAGACTATGCCCGCCATCCCCGGTGTACCGACGATGCCATTGTGTCCGGCGTGGTTGAGGCGCAAGCCGGGGCTGTCGAACGCATCTTTGCCAGGCTGGGCGATCCGGGCGCTATTTGCCTGCTTTCGGGCGGCTATGCCCAACGGTTGGCTGATTGCCTTGTCATCCCGCATCGCATCGCGCACAATCTTCCGCTGGACGGCTTGAGGCAAATCGCCTTCGAGAGCCGCTGAGGGGCAAAAGGATTATGGAAATTGTGTCGGTTGCCGACCTGAAGATTGGCATGTTCGTTACGGAGCCGGATTGCCCCTGGAGCGAGTTTTCGTTTGCCCTCCAGGGCTTTGTCGTGTCGACGCCGGATCAGGTCGATATTTTCCAGCAGAAGTGCCGCTTCGTTTATATCGATCGTTCTCGTTCGCTGAACGAACACTATGCGGCGCCGAAGGAAGGCGTTGATCGCGCCCTGAGATCGTCGTCCTTTCCCTCGGCCAGGACTGACGAGGCACCGGCGGGCCGGCGGCTATTCTCGGCGTCGGAACAGGACAGGCGCACAGGGCGCCGCCGCCGTTTTCTCGATTTCCTGCAGGCGCAGAAGGACGACGAACAGGCCCAGGCGCTGTCGCGGGAACTGGCCTGTATCGAACCTCGTTATGACGAATTGGCCGATGCCTTGCAACTGGCGTTCGATACTTTTGCCGAGGGGCGAACAGTCGAAATACGCCCCATGCGAGAGGGCTTGCGGCATATCGCCGGCAGCCTGCAGCGCAATGCCGACGCGGTGATGTGGCTGCTGCGCCTGAAGCGGCGAGATCAGTACAGTTTCGACCACGCCATGGACGTGTCGATCACCATGATCCTGCTGGGCAGCCATATCGGCTGGCGCGACCAGCGTCTGGTCGAACTTGGCCTGGCCGGAATGATGCAGGATATCGGCAAGATCGAACTTCCTGTGGAATTGCTGCACAAGAAAGAGGAGTTGTCGGCGGCGGAACGCAAGCTGGTCAGGTCGCATGTCGCCAGTTCCCTGGAGATTCTTTATTCCAAGGTCGATCTGCCGCGCGACGTGATCGTGACGGTGTCCAGGCATCACGAGCGCTGGGATGGCAGCGGCTATCCCCGCGGCCTGAAGTTCGAGCAGATCGGGATGGCCGCCGAAATCGCCGGTATCGCCGATTCCTTCTGTGCCATGCTCAAGGACAAGCCCTATCGCAATGCCCTGGGCCATCAGGCGGCACTTGAAGAATTGCACAATCAGCGGGGCAAGCAGTTCAACCCGGTCCTGATGGAGCAGTTTGTCCAGTGTATCGGGCTGTATCCGAGCGGCACGCTGGTCGAACTGAATACCGGGGAGGTTGCCGTGGTCATCCAGCAGAACAGGGTGCAGCGAGCCAAGCCGCGTGTGCTGATGATGCTCGACGCCAACAAGGTGCAGGTGAGATCCTATCGCATCGTCGATCTTCGCGATGACGCAAATGCCCGTTTGCGCATTGCCAAGGCACTCCCGAACAACGCCTATGGCCTGGCTGCCAATGAATACTATCTCGGATAGCGCTGACTTTATCGACTATGCGTCCTTCGGCGTAAGTCCCGACGATTTGCGCTCGTTGCGTGCCTTGGCAGCGATCTGGCGGGCGACGGTGATCGAGGTGGCGCCCCGTTTCGGGAGCGACGTGGTGTTTGCCGAGTTCGTCGAGCAGACGGCCGAACTGCCGCTGATGATCGCCGATGCCGGCTGGCAACGGCGCTGGATGCATGCCTGGCACAAGTTGAGCGCGCGCGGATTCTCGATGGCCGACATGTTCGGTTTTTTCAATTATGCGGTCGGTTGCTGCGAGTCCGAGTTGTTCCGCGATGCTTTGCAAATTAGTCGTGTGCAGTTCGATTTGTTTGCCATTCTCAGGCGCAGCGTCGTCGCCGCGATCAGTTGTGCCATCGAGTTGGGCGAAGAGGCGCGCCACGCCGAGGCCGGTTTGCCCGGGGAATTTGCAGCCATACGGATGTTGCGGGAGATGGTTGAAAACGGTCAGCAGGTGGCGGTCCTGTCAGTGTCGATGGTCAATCGACAGGCTTTTTCGCACCTTACGGCGAGTGAGTTGCAGAGCATCCCGGGGCTGCTGGCCGAGCAACTGGCGACACATCTGCGACCGCAGGACAGGGCGTTTGTCGGTCACGAAGGGGAGTGGCTGCTGCTCCTCGCCGATATGCAGTCGATGGCCCAGCCGGCCCTGGCCGCCGCCCTTGTTCAGCGAGCCTTCAGCCATCCCGTGGGGCTGCTTAGCGGGCGCAGCGTCAGGCTCGATGTGGCAATCGGTGCCGCGGTTTCGCCGGAGCATGGCGAAGATGCCGAGGAGCTTATACGGGCGGCCCGGCAGGCCCGGGCCAGCCTGCAATCTTCCCGCGAGTCATTTGCCCTGTTCGACAAGCTAATGCAGGTCGATTGGCAGTGGCGCCAACAGCTTTCCGGGGAACTCCGGCTGGCACTACGCCATGAGTCCCTGATGGTTTGCCTGCAGCCGCAGGTCGATATCGCCAGTGGTGCCTGTTTCGGTGCCGAGTTGCTGTTGCGTTGGTGTCGGGCCAATGGCGAGTGGGTGGCACCACCGCTGATCGTCGAAATCATCGAGGAAAACGGTTGGCGCGCCGAGTTCACCGACTGGTTGCTGCGTGCCGCCTTGCGGACCTGCGCCGAACTGGATGGGGCCGGGGTCGGAATTCGTTTGTCGCTGAACCTGACGGCCGGCGACCTGATCGACCCCGATCTGCCCGAACTGGTCGCCCAGCGCCTGGCGACCTGGCGCCTGCCGGCGAGCCGGTTTACCTTCGAGCTGACCGAATCGGCCATGATGGCCGATCGCGAGCGCGGTCTGTCGGTCATGCGCAAGCTGCGCGAACTTGGCATTTGCCTGGCGCTGGACGACTTCGGTACCGGTTACTCGTCGTTGAGTTATCTCGCCACGCTGCCGCTCAACGAGATCAAGATCGACCGCTCCTTCGTCATCGGCATGTCTGGATCATCCGAAGGACTGCGCATCGTCCGCGCCATCGTCGACCTGACCCACGATCTCGGCATGCGCTCGCTGGCCGAAGGTGTCGAGACGGAAGCTCAGCGTGAACAGTTGCAGGCCCTGGGTTGCGCCGATGCGCAGGGCTATCTGTACGCCAGGCCGATGCCGCTGGCCGAGTTCATCGCCTGGTATCGCGCCCGGCAGGCTTGAACAAACACCGGCGAGCGGTGACAATCCGCTGTCATTGCGCCGTCTCCGGGAGATTCCATGTTCGATCCGGTCATTAGCAGCCTGCCGGCTTTTGCCGGCTATTTCGCGACGGCCGTCGGGCTGCTCGCCGTCTTTCTCGCGCTCTACGTCTTCGTCACGCCCTACAGCGAGCTGACCCTGATCCGCGAGGGCAATATCGTGGCGGCGATCAGTCTGGCCGGGGCCATCATCGGCTACGCCTTGCCGATCGCCGTGTCGGTGGCGGCCAGTCACAATATTGTCGTGATGATCGGCTGGGGCGTCGTCGCCTGTGTCGTTCAGCTCATGGCTTACATCGTCGCCCGCCTTGCGCTGCCGCAACTCGTGCTCAACATTCCCCAGGGCAAGATTGCCTCGGGAATTTTCCTCGCTTCGCTTTCCCTCGGCATCGGCATCCTCAACGCCGGCTGCATCGCCTGACCTCTCAAGGAGACCCCCATGGCCCTGATGGACTTCATCAAGAAACAGTTTATCGACATCCTGCAATGGACTGAGGATGGCGACGGCACGCTGGCCTGGCGCTTCCCGATGGCCGAGATGGAAATCCAGAACGGCGCCAGCCTGACGGTGCGCGACTCGCAGATGGCGCTCTTCGTCAACGAAGGCACGGTGGCCGACGTCTTCGGCCCCGGCATGGTCAAGCTGACGACGCAGACGCTGCCGGTCCTGACTTACCTGAAAAACTGGGACAAGCTGTTCGAATCCCCGTTCAAATCCGACGTTTACTTCTTCTCGACGCGCACCCAGCTCGACCAGAAGTGGGGCACGCCCAACCCGATCACCATCCGCGACCAGGAATTCGGCGTCGTCCGCCTGCGCGCCTTCGGTATCTATTCGTATCACCTGACCGATCCGAAGGTCTTCTACCAGAAGATTTCCGGCACCCGCGACAGCTATGGCCGCGAAGAGCTCGAAGGCCAGCTGCGCAACACCATGGTCGCCGGCCTGACCGACCTGTTCGGCGAATCCGGCGTCGCTTTCATCGACATGGCAGCTAACCAGGACGAGTTCGGCAAAGCCATGTTCGCCAAGGCGGCGCCGATGTTCGCCGAGTACGGTTTGACCCTCGATTCGCTGGTCGTCCAGAACGTCTCGCTGCCGGAAGAGCTGCAGAAGATTCTCGACCAGAAGATCGGCATGAACATGATCGGCGACATGCAGCGCTACACGCAGTACCAGGTCGCCAACAGCATTCCGGACGCGGCGAAGAACGAAGGCGGCATGGCCGCCATGGGCGTTGGTCTGGGGGCCGGGGTCGGCTTCGGTCAGGTGGTTGGACAGGCCATGGCCGGGGCCTTGCCGCAACCGGCTGGGGCACCGCAGGCGGCCGGCACGGTGTCGGCCGACGACGTCGTGGCAACGCTGGAAAAGCTGCACGGGCTGGTCGGAAAAGGCATTTTGAGCCAGGCCGAGTTCGACGCCAAAAAAGTGGAATTGCTCAAAAAACTGAGTTGACCGTAGCAACGTGGCTGTCAGTGCCCACTGCCCGTCTTGCGGGGCGCCGGTTGTCTTCAAATCGGCGTCCTCGGTTTTTGCCGTCTGCGAATACTGTCAGAGCACGCTGGTTCGCCACGATCAGAACCTCGAAGACATCGGCAAGATGGCGGCGCTGGTCGAAGACCGCTCGCCGCTGCAACTGGGTGCCGAAGGCAGCTACAAGGGTGTCCATTTCACGCTGATCGGGCGCATCCAGATCAACTACAGCCAGGGCATCTGGAACGAATGGCACCTGTTGTTCGACGACATGCGGACGGGCTGGCTGTCGGAGGCGGGCGGTGAGTATGTGCTCACATTCGCGCAGTTCGTGGCGGAGGCGCTGCCGCAATTTGACGACCTCAGGATTGGTCAACGCTTCGTGCTGGCCAGCCAGACGTGGACGGTCAGCAACATCGAAAACGCCGAGTGCGTCGCTGGTCAGGGCGAGTTGCCGTTCAAGGTTGGCGCCGGTTATCCGGTTGCTACGGTCGACCTGAGAAATCAGGCCAATTTCGCCACGCTGGATTATTCGGAAACGCCGCCGCTGTTGTTCGTCGGCGAGGCGGTAGCCTTCGCTTCGCTGAAAATGGCCAACCTGCGCGAGGGCATGGCGATTCCGACCAAGACGGTCGAAGCCCGGGTTTTCCGCTGCCCGAGCTGCGGCTCGCCGATGGCGGCGCGCTCGAAGGATATTCTGGCAGTGGGCTGTGCTTCCTGTGGCGCCGTGGTCGATACGGCTGACCAGAATTACCAGGTCCTGTCCAAGTCGCTCGGCATGCGCGATGAGAAATACACGCCCCGCCTGCCGCTCGGCAGCAAGGGGCGGCTGGAAGGCAAGCCGGTCGACGTCATCGGCTTTCTCGTCAAACGCTGCGTGGTCGATGGTCTGGCCTATCACTGGCGCGAGTACCTGCTGGCTGCCGAAGATGGGACTTATCGCTGGTTGACCGAATACGACGGCCACTGGAATGTTGTCGATGTCCTGTCCAAACCGCCGGCGGGCGGCATCATCGAAGTCGATAGCGTCCGTTTTGGCGGGCAGGTCTTCAAGCATTTCGCGACCACGCAGGCGGCCGAGGTCGTCCAGGTGGCCGGCGAATTCACGTGGCGGGTCCGGCGCGGCGAAACCAATCGCGTCGTCGATTACGTGGCGCCGCCGCTCATGCTGTCGAGCGAATCGACGGGCAACGATCTGAGCTGGTCGCAAGGCAGCTACGTCGAGCCGCAGGTGATCGCCGACGCTTTCAAGCTGAAAGCGGATTTGCCCGAGCCGACAGGTGTTTTCGCCAACCAGCCGAATTCATGGAGCGAGACCAATCGGCGAATCTGGGGGCTGTTCTGGAAGCTGGCGCTGGTCGCCATTCTGGTTCAGGCCTTCTTTATTTTCGTTGCCAGCGGCAAATTGCTGCTGCGCCAGGATTTCACCTTCGAGCCGTTGCGTGGCGACGAGGTGCAGACCCGCGAGTTCGAGATCACCGGCAAGCCGCGCAAGATTGCCGTCAAAAACGAAACCTCGCTCAACAACAACTGGATCGGCCTCGACATGATGCTGGTCAACAAGGCCACGGGTGCGGCCTGGCCGGCGGCACGCGAGCTGTCGTACTACAGCGGCTACGACGATGGCGCGTGGAGTGAGGGCAGTCGGGATGACGAGGTCGTTTTCCTGAACATCCCGGCGGGAACCTACTACCTGACGCTCGATCCGGACATGGCACGGGAAAAGCCCGTGGCCGTGCGCGATTCCGTCGAGGTGCGTACGGCCGGCGCCGGTTGGTCCAACTTCGTGCTCGTGATGATTTTCCTGCTCGTCTTTCCGATCTTCAGCGCCACGCGCCATGCCGCTTTCGAGGCGCGGCGCTGGGCCGAAAGCGACCACGCGCCAACGAGCAGCGACGATTCGGATGGGGACGACTGATGTTCGACAAGCTGACGCTCGCCACCGGTGTCTTCGCCGTGCTGCTTTTTGCCTATGCCCAGCAGCAGGGCTGGAACCTGTTCGACAACGTGGCCAACCCTGGGCAAGGCGGTTCCGGCAGCAGCCGGATTTACCATAAATAGCCGGCTAGTCGCCTCCGCAGCCACCACCACAACCGCCGCCATCCGAGCTGCCGGAGTCGCCGGAACATCCGCCGCTACCGCCGCCGCAGCCGATATGGCTGGCGCAATAGCCGGCACCGGCGGCGCCGCCATTGGCGGCCAGGCAGTCCAGTTGATAGACGAAGCCGCCGGCGATGCCGAGCGCGGCATCGAGGGCAAACAGGCGGGGCAGGCGTTCCGGGGCTTTCGGGTCGATTTTCTCGTGCGCGCAGGCCAGTCGCCAGGCCCGCTTGAGGCCATCGCCGGCCTGCGTTGGCGAGCGCATCGCCTCGGCCGGCGTGTGGTGCAGGAAACGGCCGAAGGCGTGGCGGCAAAACTTGTCGTACTGGCGCGTGAACAGGATGAACTCGTGCCAGGCGTCATCGACCGCCTGTGACGGCATCGCCACCATGCGCCGACCGGCCTTGCGGCAAAGCTGGAAGTAATCGTCGAGCGCCGTGAAAACTTCGCCGCGCTGTTCGGCACTCAGCTCCGGACGGCGCGCCGCCAGACGTTTGTCGAGAAGGCGCAGGTAAGGATAGGCGGCAATGTACGCGCCGCGCCGCTGCCGGTTCCAGTTGCGCCAGAGCAGCACGCTGGCCAGAGCCAGCAGCGCGACGAGGACGATCTTGCCCATGCTCAGCCGTTGATGTCGAAGCAGAGGTACTTGATTTCGAGATAGTCCTCGATGCCGTACTTCGAGCCTTCGCGGCCGAGGCCCGATTGCTTGATGCCGCCGAAAGGCGCGACCTCGTTCGAAATCAACCCGGTGTTGATGCCGACCATGCCGTATTCGAGCGCTTCGCCGACGCGCCAGGAACGGCCGACGTCGCGGGTGAAGAAATAGGCGGCCAAGCCGAACTCGGTGTCGTTGGCCATGGCGACGGCTTCGGCCTCGGTGTCGAATTTGAAGAGCGGGGCGACCGGGCCGAAGGTTTCCTCCCGGGCGACCTTCATGGCGGTCGTCACATCGGCCAGCACGGTCGGCTGGAAGAAGTTGCCGCCGCGTTCGTGGCGGGCGCCGCCGCACAGCACGCGGGCGCCCTTGCCGACGGCGTCGGCGACATGCGCCTCGACCTTGCTCAGGCCGGCGGCGTTGATCAGCGGACCCTGGGCGACACCGGCTTCGGTACCATCGCCAACCTTGAGACCGCTCGCCTTTTCGGCAAACTTGCTGGCAAACTCCTCGTAGATGCCCGACTGCACCAAGAAGCGATTGGCGCAGACGCAGGTCTGGCCGGCGTTCCGGTATTTTGCCGCCAAAGCGCCGTCGACCGCAGCATTGACATCGGCGTCGTTGAAAACGATGAACGGTGCGTTGCCGCCGAGTTCGAGCGACAGCTTCTTGATGGTCGGCGCACACTGCGCCATGAGCAGGCGGCCGACGGCGGTCGAGCCGGTAAACGACAGCTTGCGGACGATCGGGTTGGCGCACAGTTCGCCGCCGATGTCGGCCGGTTTGCCGGTGATGACATTCAACACCCCGGCCGGGAAACCGGCCTGCTCGGCCAGAGTGGCGAGCGCCAGGGCACTGAGCGGTGTCGCTTCGGCCGGCTTGATGACGACCGGGCAACCGGCGGCGAGGGCCGGTGCGACCTTGCGGGTGATCATGGCGAAGGGGAAATTCCACGGCGTGATCGCCGCGCAGACGCCGATCGGCTGCTTGATGACGATCAGCCGCGTGTTCGAGGCCGGGCTGGGAATGCTCTCGCCGTAAGTGCGCTTGCCCTCTTCGGCGAACCATTCGATGAACGAGGCGCCATAGATGACCTCACCCTTGGCTTCGGCCAGCGGCTTGCCGCATTCGGCGGTGATGATCTGCGCCAGATCGTCGGCGTTGTCGAGGATCAAGCGGTTCCAGGCCTGCAGGATCTGGGCGCGACGGCGGGCGGTCAGGGCGCGCCAGGCCGGCCAGGCGGCGTTGGCGGCATCGATGGCGCGGCGGGTTTCGGCGGCGCCGCAGAGCGGGACTTCGCCGATCTGTTCGCCGCTGGCCGGATTGATCACGGCGAAGGTCGAGCCATCGTCGGCGGCATGCCAATTTTGGCCATTTTTTCCGGTTGACCGTAGCAATTGCGGATTTTGAAGATTCATGGACTTGAAAATTCCTGTAAAAACGCTAAGTTGGCGTGTGTTTGAAGAAAGAGTCTGAGTCCGATGCGTGTCCCGACCCCGTTGCTTCCCATTCTTTTGACCCTGCTCGTCGCGGCCTGTGGCAGCCCGTCGCCACGCCCGGGGTCATCGCCGGAAACTATAGCGCAAGCCTCGCGGCCGGTCAGCGAAATGGGTAACGAAGTCGTGTTTTACGCGCTCGGCCTGATCGGCACCGGCTACCGCTTCGGTGGCAAGAATCCCGAAGCCGGCCTCGATTGCAGCGGCATGGTCAGCTACATCTACGGCCGGGCGGCGGGCCTCAAGGTCAGCGGCAGCGCAGCCGACATCGCGCGCCGTGGCCGGGCGATCGACCGCGATGAACTACGGCCCGGCGACCTGGTTTTCTTCAACACCCGGAACCGCTCGTTTTCGCATGTCGGCATCTTTATCGGCGAGGCGCGCTTCATTCACGCCCCATCGACCAACGGCCGCGTTCGCATCGACCGCCTCAGCGACAGCTATTACGCCTCACGTTTCGAGGCGGCCAGAACGCTCTTCGACTGAACTCAGTAGGCGGCCGATTCAATGGCCGCGGCGACGCGGTGCCGCAGTTCATCGAGGTCGTCCTCGGAAATGCCGAGAAAATCGATGGCTCGCTCGAACAGCGGGTCGCGGATCTCGAAATCCTCGTTGAGCGCTTCACAAACCAACTGCTCGGCGACCTGGGTGACGGCAATCAGGGATAGCGCGCCACCCGGCAAAGTCCGATCTGGCAAGTCGTAGGCATCCGTTTCGTGGTGGAAACGAATGGCCTGGCCGAGAATCGGCGGCAGCCCCCAGTTGCGCACAAGCAAGGCGCCGACAACCGGGTGGGAGCAGGGAAAATACTGTTCTTCCGCCAGGTTCAGCGCCATGCCCTCGCCGCGGGATTTCTCCAGGACCTCTCCGTAATTCGGAAAGCGGCGCATCATCAACGGTATCGCGGCATCGTGAAACAGGGCATAGGTGTAGGCCGCATCCACCGAAATGCCAAACTGGCGGCGGGCAATCAGGCTCGCGGCCAGGGCATGCAGCATCGTTTGCCTCCAGAATTGTTCGATCCAGGCCGCCGGCAGCCCGGTGATGCTGGTGCGCAACGTTGAGGCGATGGCAACGCAAACCACGTTTTTCGTCCCCAGACGTTCCACCGCCTTGCGCACGCTGGAGACCGGGCTGCTCGTCCCGAACAGCGGCGAGTTGGCCAGCTTCAGCGCAGCCGCCGACATCCCCACGTCGTTGCAGATGATCTCGGCGAGCCGGCCCTGATCCGGATCATCCTTCCGGCCCTCCTGCAATACCTCGCCAACCATTGCCGGGCAACTGGGAATATCAATGGTGGCAATAACCTTTTGCAGGTCTTCTTGAGAGAGTTCGCGTTTGTTTTGGGGCATGGTGTTTGACAATTTATCCAAAATCAATAATTCGAAAGGGCTTAATCGTTCGCCTTCCATGGACGCCAGGCTTCGCATGGGGGTAGAATGCCTCCCTCCCAAAGCGTTCGTAGCTCAGCTGGATAGAGTACTGCCCTCCGAAGGCAGGGGTCGCGCGTTCGAATCGCGCCGAGCGCACCAGCATTCAATGATAGAGGCCACTTTCGAGTGGCCTTTTTCATGTCGCATAGGTGTCCGCAAATTACGATGGCTCCTTGGCGTCAACGGGCAACCAGATGCGGAAGCAGGTGCCCTGGCCGGGGGTGCTGCGGACATCGAGGCTGCCGCCATGTTTCTTGACGATGATGTCGTAGGAAATCGACAGCCCCAGTCCGGTTCCCTTGCCGACCGGCTTGGTTGTGAAGAATGGCTCGAATATGCGTTTCCGGACTTCTTCGGTCATCCCTTTTCCGGTGTCCTCGATGTCGAACCAGACCTGCCCGTTCTCGGTGCCCGAACGGACAAAAATCTTGCCTTGATGCTCAATGGCATGGGCGGCATTGACCAGCAAATTCATGAATACCTGATTGATCTGGGCGGGCACGCAGTCTACGGCGGGGATGTCGCCCAGTTCCCGAATGACTTCCGCCTTGTACTTCAGTTCGTTCCAGACGACATTCAGGGTGCTTTCAATCGCCGCGTTGAGGTCGGCACGCTGGCGCTCGGCCTGGTCGACGTGGGAGAAATCCTTGAGGTCCTGCACGATCTTGGTGACGCGGCTGAGGCCTTCCTGCGATTCGGCGACCAATGACGGGAGGTCTTCGCGAAGAAAGTCGATGTCCGCTTTTTTGCGAGCCGCTGAAATATCGTCGGGTACCCCGGTTTCGTAGGCGCTGATGATATTGAGCAGTTGGGAAACATAGGTTTTCAGGGTGCCCAGGTTCGAATTGACGAAGCCGACCGGGTTGTTGATCTCATGCGCGACACCCGCCGCAAGCTGGCCGATCGAGGCCATTTTTTCGGATTGCAGCAGTTGTTGTTGCGAATCCTCCACTTTACGCAGCAGCACCTCGAGTTCCTGGCGGTCGCTTTCCAGCTTGACATTGGCTTCGCCGAGTTGCGAGGTGCGTTTGGCAACGAGTTCTTCCAGGTGGTTCTGGTATTGCCGCAGGTCGTCTTCGGCGCGGTGGCGCTCGGTCACGTCCTGCAGGGTTTCGATGGCGCCGATGCGCCGGCCTTCCTCATCGCACAAGGGGGCCGCAGTAAAGAACAGCCAACGCCCTTGCTCACCCATATGCGGGAAGAAAGCCTCCCCCTCGAAGGCGCCGCCGATATTCGCCGAGCGTCGAAAATGGCCGTGGTAGTAGGTGTCGAACTGCTCCTCAAGACTGCCGTCGACGATCAGATCGGCCATGACCGGGCGACTAACCGGATAAAAAGCTTTCCATTGCTCATTTGTGCCGACCATGTCGGCTGCAGGCAGACCGCTGATCATCGCGCAAGCCTGGTTCCAGTGAGTGACGCGATGATTGGCGTCGACGACGAAGGTTGGAACCGGGTCGCCATCGATAATCTGGGCGAGCAATTGCTGCATGTTGCGTCGGCTCGCTTCGGCTCGCCTGTGTTCCGACTCGAGCAGTTTCTTTTGAGTCAATTCGACTTGTTGCATGGCCAGCTTCAAACGCCCCTGCTCGACCAGTAGTTGTTCGTTGGTCTGGGTCAAGGCCTGGGTCCGTCCTGCGACCTGGGCTTCCAGGGTCGCATTGGATTTTTCCAGTTCATCGTTGTGCGCTGCGATCATCCGGAACATCGCATTCATGCCGTTGAGCAGGCTCGTTGTCGCCGGATCGGCGACCATGCTTTTTTCCTCTTCGAAGGCCTGGGCCGGCGTCATGCCGCTGCGGATCTTCCGTATCTGGCGGGCCATCGACTGATCCATGCCGAGGATGTGATGGGCCAGCCAGCTACTCAGAAAGCGCAACAGGAATTCCAGGTCGCCGCTATGCATGTTGCGCATCCTGACCACCTGTTGCCCGAAATCGGCATGTACGTTGCGGTGAATTTCAGCGAATCGCAGGTCGCAACCGGTACTGGCCATCAACTCCTCTTCGTGCCGGAAGTGCGTTACCGCGTACTCGATGAGCTGCACCAGTACTTTGTCGATTTCTTCCGGTGGCGTCGAGGTCGACTGGTGCTCGATGAGCCAGTTGACCAGGGTCACCAGGCCCTGGTGCTCGCCATCGACCACTGGCTGGCCGGTAACGAAGCTGTCGTTCCAGACAAAAATGTCCATGTTCAATCTTCTCCTGTCACTGGACCGAGCACCCGAAGAATTTCGTCCGGTGTGGTGGCGCCGGCCAGAACACGCTCTGCAGCGTGATGAATGCAACTGCGCAGCCCTCTTTGCCGGGCCTGGCGGCTGATCTCGAGTACGCTGGCGCCGCTGCCGATGCAGTCCCGCAAGGTGTCGTCGAGGGTCAGTATTTCGTAAATGCCGAGGCGCCCCTTGTAGCCGCTGCCGTGGCAGGTGCTGCAGCCCTGGCCCCGGCGGATTTCGCCGATATTGGCAAAGGCGCTGCCCAGGCGGGAGATGACAGCCGGATCCGGTGCAGCCGGCTGGCTGCAGTCCGGGCAGATACGACGCACCAGGCGCTGGGCGATGATGCCTTCGAGTGCGGTGGCGACGACGTAGGGTTTGAGGCCGAGATCGAACAGTCGGGCAATGGTGGCGACGGCCGAGTTGGTATGCAGGGTCGAATAGACCAGGTGCCCGGTCAGCGCGGCATGAAAGGCCACTTCGGCAGTGTCGAAATCGCGGATTTCGCCGAGCAGGATGACGTCCGGATCCTGGCGGAGCAGAGCGCGCAGGACGGCCGGGAAGGTCAGGCCGATCTTTTCGCGGATCAGTACCTGGCCGGCCATGTCGAGGTAGTACTCGACCGGGTCTTCGATGGTGACGTAGTTCTTGTCGGGGGTCGCATCGTGCTGGAGCAGCGAGTAGAGCGTCGTTGTCTTGCCGCTGCCGGTCGGGCCGGTGGCCAGGATGATGCCTTGCGGCTTGGCCACCATGTCGGTGACGCGACGCAGATCGTTGCTCGAGAAACCGAGTTTCTCGATGGTGTGGACTGTCGAGTTCCGGTCGAGGATACGCATGACGATTTTTTCGCCATTGATCGTCGGCAACGTGGAAATCCGCAGGTCGACCATGCGCATCGGCGTCTTGACGGTGATGCGCCCATCCTGGGGGCGACGCCGTTCGGAAATGTCGAGTTCAGACATGATCTTCAGGCGCGAGACGAGCGATTGATGTAGATGGTGCGGGATGTGAATCTTGTCGGTGAGCACCCCGTCGATCCGGTAACGCACGACGACGCTCTTGGTGCGCGGCTGGATATGGATGTCGGAGGCGCCCAGGCGGATGGCCTCGAGGATGATCGCGTTGGCCAGCCGGATGGCCGGTGGCGCCTCGGTGTCGCGCAACAGGTCTTCGAGCTTGGCGGCATCCTCTTCTTCGATGACGATCTCGATGCCTTCGTAGGGGTCGGGCGAGCTGACCAGCGTTTCCAGTTCCTTGAAATCGACCTCGCCGCCGCCGTAGATTTCATCGACTTTCTTGCGGATCGCCGCGATGTCGGCCGTTACCGCATTGATGTCGAGGCCGGCCGTAAAGCGGACTTCGTCGATCAGGCCTTCATCGAGCGGGTCTGCCATGGCCAGCATCAGGCGGCGACCGTCGAGCTTGAGCGGGACGACGCACTGGCGCAGGCAGAAGCTGCGCGGGATCAGATCGGTCAGGGCGGTATCGACGCGGAATTCGGGCAGCTGAACTTCCTCGATCATCATGTCGATCTTGAGCAGCTCGCGGATGCGTCGTTCCGGCACCCAGTCGTTTTCGAGCAGCAGGGTGATCAGCGGTTCCTTGCGCCGCTCCTGCTGCAGGGTCAGTTCCTGCAACTGGGCATCGGTCAGCAGGTTTTTCTTGTGCAGCATGATGCCCAGCCGGCTGCGGTGGGTGGCGGCGAGCCGCGACAGGGCCGAGATTTCCTTCGATTTGAGATCGTTTTCGGCGCGCAGGCTGCGATTCCGGCTGATCAGGTCGAATTGTTCGAGAGCGAGGGCCACCGTGACCCGCAGATCATCGTCGTTCCACGGCTTGAGGATGAATTTGTAAACGGCACCTTCGTTGATCGCGCCCATCACGGCATCGGTGTTGGCGTGGCCGGTGAGCATGATGCGGATGGTGTCGGGCGAGCGCTTTTTGACTTCCTGCAGGAACTGCGCGCCGTTCATGCCAGGCATCATGAAATCGCTGATGACGAGGTGGATGGGACCGGTAGCGAACTTTTCCAGCCCTTCCCTGGCGCTCCAGGCGGTGATGACTTCGTAGTTTTCCTGATGGAAAACGCGACTGAGCGCCTTGACGATACCGGGCTCGTCATCGACAAAGAGCAGGCGGTAACGCGGCGGTGTCAGGTGCGTCGCCGGGGCCTGCGGGCTGGCCGTCTTGCCGGTAAATAGCGAGGAATAATCGGTCATGGTGGTGTCGGGAAAAACAAGCTGACGGTGGTTCCTGCATCTGGCTTGCTATCGAGGCTGATGCGTCCGCTGTGCGCCTGCACGACGTTGCGGGCGGTGGCCAGGCCGAGTCCGACGCCGGAACCGACCGGCCGTGTCGTATAGAACGGCTCGAAGGCGTGCTCGATCTGCTCGGCGGTCATGCCGACCCCGGTGTCGTGGATGCGGATGTGAATGCCCGCCTCGTCGGCTTCGGACGAGATCTTGATCTCACCTGGCCGGCCGCTGTCGGCGATGGCCAGGACGGCGTTGCGGATGACGTTGAAAAACAGCTGATTGATATGCCCGGGCAGGCAGACGATGCTCGGCAGCGGGAGCAAGTCGAAACGGAAATGGATGCCGGGTGGTATCTGCGCTTCGACCATGCTGACGGCCTCGCGCAGGCAATTGTTGAGGTCGGTGTATTCCTCGCTGGCCCGGTCAATATTCGAAAATGCCTTCAAGTCGGCGACGATGCGGGCAATGCGTTCCATTCCCTTGGCGCTGTCGTGGAGGAGGTCGACGCTGTCTTCGAGAATGAAGTCGAGGTCCAGCCCTTGCCAGCCATCGGCAAGCGAACCCGGGTGCGATTTCAGTTCGGCAAATTTGCCGAGGTACTTCTCGAAGGTCGAGAGGTTGCTGCGCACGAAGCCGAGTGGGTTGTTGATTTCGTGCGCCATGCCGGCCGCCAGTTGGCCGACCGAGGCGAGTTTTTCCGCCTCGTAGAGCATCTGCTGGCGCTCTTCCAGTTCGCCGACCTGCTTTTTGACACGGGCTTCCAGTTCGGCCGAGAGGGTCTTGTAGCGCGCCTCGGATTCGGCGAGGCGGGCATGTTCGCGCTTGAGCGATTCGAAGTCTTCGGCCACCGATTCGAGGTGCAGGGTCGACGCCATCTTGAAGCGGACCTGGGCGCGGAGCAGGCTCAGCATGAGCTGGCGAGCGGCGCTCAGCGCGGCCGGCGTGGCGCTGCTGCTGAGCAGGTAGCCGACTGGTTCGAGTTCGAGGATCAGCGGTTCGCGGCGCGCCTCGGGAGCGGGTTGTCCCCAAAGCACTTTTCCGGTCTCGTCGGTCAGGGCGAAATCACCGCCTAGCAACTGGCTGAGCGCCGGACCGATTTTTTCCTGGCTGGCGACATCGAGCAATTCGTCGAGCCGCCACTCGCGGTCGAAGCCCCGGGTCATGCATTTTTCCCCAGGGCGCCGGCAACGAAGGCGTCTTCGCTGAGGCCGTGCTCGGATTGCAATTTCAATTTTTGGCAAAAATTACGGTAGACCGTACGAATCAGCAATTCAAAGCTCGTTTCGACGCCTTGCCCGCTCAGGGCGACGGCGAAGACCAGCGGCCAGGGCGCCGCCGACCAGCGTTCGCGGATTTCGGCTTCGGGCACGGCGTTCGCCAGGTCGCATTTGTTGAACTGGACGACCATCGGCAGGTGCTCGAAATCGAGGCCGACGCGGGCGCAGTTGGCGGCCAGGCTCTGGAAGGATTCGCCATTGTTCGTTTCCTGGGCGCGGTCGGCGTCGGCCACGAAGACCACGCCGTCGGCGCGCGACAGCACCGCCTTGCGGGTTCCGTCATGGGCCACCTGGCCGGGTACGGTGAACAGCCGGAACTTGATGAGCAGACCGGATGGGGCGCGAAAGCCGAGCGGCAGCAGGTCGAAGAACAGGGTGCGGTCGTCCTTGGTTTCCATGGTCATGACCTCGCCCTTCAGTTCCGGGGCCAGAAGGTCGTGCAGGCGCAACAGATTGGTCGTCTTGCCGCTCTGCGCCGGGCCGTAGTAGACCAGTTTGAACGTCAGATGCCGGGCATCGCTTTCGGGCATCGCGCCGTCAGTCCTTGCTCTGGAACTCGGGGTCGAGCACGACGGAGCCGTCCGGCCCCCAGTTGACCTCGGTGATGCCGGGTTCGATGCGTTCGAGTCGTTCGGCTTCGACCTGCTGCGGCGTGATGTCGCCCATTTCAAGACGAACCAGATTGGCCAGTTGGCGGTTTTCCAGCATCAGGTCGCGGTGAGCCAGCGCCTGGCCGATCGCTGACATCAGGTCGTAATCGTTCCACGGCTTGCCGATGAAGCGGTCGATGCCGACTTCATTGACGGCGCGAACCAGGGCGTTGAGATCGGCGTAGCCGGACAGGATGAGGCGCGCTGCATCGGGCTGGATGGCCTTGGCCGCCTTGAGGAACTCGATGCCATCCATTCCTGGCATCCGGTAGTCACTCATGAGCAGGTCGAACTCTTCATTCCGCACCGCTTCCAGTGCAGCCAGGGGGGAATTGAAATCGACTATCTCCAGCGTGTAGCTCTTGTTGCCGTAGGTGCAGGGCGCCAGACGCAGGACGCGTTTGAGGGCCTTGAGGATCGAGTCCTCATCATCGACGATCAGGATGCGGCTCATTTTTCCTCCTGGCGAATGTAGACCGTCAGCATTTGCTGCTCCGAATTTTCCATCTTGATCAGCTGGCTGATGATTTCCGCAGTGAGCGCCGTCCCCTTGGCGAGCAACAGGTAGCCATCGCGGTGCATGAGATCGCGGCTCAGTGCCATGCCGGATTTCAAATGCATGGTGCGCAGAGGGGTTTCCGTGAAACCGCTTTTTACCGTTTCGGCGAGCAGGGCAGCGAAGGCGTCAACGGCAGCCGGATCGTAGCGCTTGCCGCGATTCTCGATCAGGAAATTCAGCGCCTCGACCGGCTTGAGCGGACGCTGGGCCAGCGTGCCGATGATCAGCGAGTCATATTCATTGACCGTCTGCAGGATGCGGCTGCCCTGCGGAATGGCAATCCCCGCCAGATGGTCGGGGTAGCCGCTGCCGTCATAGTTTTCGTGGTGGTGGCGGACGAGGATGGCGGCGTCCTTGAACTTGTCGATGCCCATCAGGATGTTCTGGCCAATGACCGGATGTTTCATGACCAGCGCCCGCTTTTCCGCGCTCAGCGAATTGAAGGGCTTGCCGAGCAGTTCGTCGGGCAGGCCGAGTTTGCCAATATCGTGCAGCAGCCCGGCCAGCATGATGTTCTGGACCTCGACATCGGAGAGACCGAGACGTTGGGCAACGCTGCGTGCATGTTCGGCGACCCGCCGACCGTGGCCCGACATCTGGCTGCCAGCCGGACCGCTGCGCAGTTCGACCAGGCCGGCAAAGACCTGGACGCTGGTCAAAAACGCCTTTTTCAATTCGCTGTGGGTCTGCTCGACAAAAGTCAGCGCCTGGCTCAACTCGGCCGTCCGTTCGGCAACCTTTCGCTCAAGGCTGGTATTGAGTTCCTTCAGTTGCTCGTTCTGTTCCTGGGTCAAGGACGTGAGACGCAGGTTTTCCCGCTTGAGGTTCTGGTGCTCAATCGCTTCGGCAACGATGGTGACGATTTCGTTATCGTCCCAGGGCTTGGAAATATAGCGATAAATTTCGCCCTGATTGATCGCGGCGACGGTCGAAGTAATGTCGGCGTAACCGGTGAGCAGGATACGCATGACATTGGGCCAGCGACCGCGCACCTCCTTGAGGAAGGTGGCGCCATCCATTTCCGGCATGCGCATGTCGGAAATGACCAGGTCGATGTCTTCCTTGGCCAGAACCTCCAGCCCGGCGGCACCGCCTTCGGCAATGAAGATGCGGTAGCCGTGTGGCCGGAACAGGCGGCGCAGCGCGGAAAGAATGCCTGGCTCGTCATCGACGAAGAGCAGGGTGGGTTGGGCGATTTCCTCGCTCATGATGAAGTCTCCGAGTCCTGTATTTGAGTGCTGTGCGTCGGATTGATGGGCAGTACCAAACGGAAAGTGGTGCCGCGGCCTTCGTCGCTTTCAACCTCGATCTGGCCACCGTGCCGCTTGATGATTCCATAGGATAGCGAAAGTCCGAGGCCGGTCCCCTTGCCCACCGGCTTGGTGGTGAAGAACGGCTCGAAAATCCGGTTGAGGTGCTCCGGGGCGATTCCCTTGCCAGTGTCGCTGATTTCGACACAAACCTTGTCGTCGTCCTGGCGACGGGTGCGGATCGTGATCGTGCCCTGTGTTTCGATGGCATGGCCGGCGTTGACCAGCAGGTTCATGAAAACCTGGTTGAGTTGTGAAATGAGGCAGAACACATGGGGGATTTCGCCGTACTCCTTGACCACCTTGGTCTTGTATTTCAGCTCGTTCCAGACAATGTTCAAGGTCGAATCGAGGCCTTGGTGCAAGTCTGCTTCCTGCCACTCCTGTTCGCCGACGCGCGAAAAATTCTTGAGGTCCTGGACAATCTTGCTCACCCGGCTCAGGCCATCCTTGGACTCGGCGAGCAGGCTGAAAATGTCTTCCTTGAGGAAGGTGAAATCGTGTTGCTCCATGATTCTGCGGATGCCATCCTCGTGCGGGTTCGACTCCCCGGGTTGGCAGAGCATGGCTTTAAAAGAGGCAATGATGGCCATCAGGTCGTGCACGTAGCCATCCAGTGTGCCCAGATTGGAATTGACAAAGCCGATCGGGTTGTTCAGTTCGTGAGCGACGCCGGCCGCCAACTGGCCGATGGAGGCCATTTTTTCCGATTGCATGAGCTGGTTGTTGGCCTCTTCAAGGCGCTTGTTGAGCTTTTTTTGCTGGCTGAGGGTCTCGGCCATCAAGGATTGCTGGGCTTTGCGCTCGGAAATATCGGTCAAGACGCTATCATAAAACTCGGCCTTCCCTTCTGCGTCGAAATGGACCGTGGTGCGCCCGAGAACCCAGACCACCTGGCCATCGGCGGTGACCAAACGATACTCCTGAGCGAAGCGCGACAGCCCGGCCGCGATGTGGCGGTTGGTTTCCTCTCTTATCCGCGGCAGGTCATCGGGGTGAATCAAGCCACCGACGGCCGGCGTCCCCGCCAAAAGCTGGTCGGGGTTGTAGCCCCATTGCCGCACGTTGTCCGAAACAAAGACCACTGGCCATCCCTCGCTGGTGCGGCAGCGAAAGCAAACCACCGGGCTCGCATTGACCACTTGAGTGGCCAGACGTAGCGCATTTTCGGAGCGTTGCCGGCAGATGATGCGCCAGGTCTCACTGCCGATCAGTTGCACGGTTTCAACGTCGAAGTCGTTGTAGTCGTCTGCCTTGTTGCCGACACCGGCCATCATGCGGACCTTGCCGCCTTCCATGATCGGCACGCTGAGTAGCCTTGCCAGGACCGAATGTCCGGAAGGCAGGCCGCGCTTGTTCTCGGCGCTGGCATAGTCGTTGATGACGACGGGCTGTTTGTTGCGGGCCGCATCGGCCCAGATGCCGGCCTCGGAAATCGGGTAATGCCGGTCGAACGCTGCCGTGCAGTCATTTTTCAGCGTCCTGGTCGACCAGGCGACCAGTTCGATGGTCAGGCCATCCTCATCGATCAGGTGGATGAAGCCAATGGTACTTTGCGTCAGCTCTTCGGCAAGCTCCAGGGCGTACTGCATGAATTCCATTTCCGGCAGCTCTCCGGCTTTTTGCGGCAATTCCAGCAGGATGGTGGAGCGCCGGGCCTGCTGTGAAAGCCTGATCTCAGCCTGACGCCGCTCGGAGACGTCGATCATGATGCTGCCCAGGTCAGCGCTGCCGTCATCACGGGGAATGACGAACTTGATGCTTTCGTAGATGCGCCCGTTCCATTCGTCTTCGACTCGCTCGGTGATGCCGTTGGCCAGAATGCGGGCATCGTCATCGCCAATTTTCTTGCTGAGCGGAGCAGGAAAGGCGTCAATCGAGAGGCGGCCGATCATGTTGTCCGGATTGATTCCGAACTGATCCCGCAAGCCTTTATTGGCGATCAGGATGCGCGAATCAGCTGCCTTGACGTAAGCCCCCCCGGGCAGGTGGTCGATAAACCGCTGCAGTGCTTTGACCGAGGAACTCCATTCGTTCTCGGCCAGTACCCAGTTGGTGATGTCCTCGAGGATGACGACGAGAAAATCAATTTTTCCGGCAGCATTCCGGATCGCGCGTGCAGAAATGGCGGCGTGAACAATGGCCCCGTCTTTGCCGATAAAGCGTTGTTCCATTGAATAACCATCGGACTCACCGCGCAGGGCCGCATCCAATTTCCTGATGCCCGTCTCCGCATCGTCCGGGTGAGTTAGTTCAGACCAATTCTTTTGCTGCAGTTCGTCCGCGTCGTAGCCCAGAATGCGACACAGCGCCGGGTTGACCGAGAGCCAGGTCTGTTTGGGAGAAATCGTCCCGATACCGACCATGGCATAGTCAAAAATGGCACGGAATCTTGCCTCGTGTTCCATCTCTCGCGTGCGTATGCGTAGCCAGGCGAAGATGATCAGCGCAGCGACAAGGAGCAGGGCGCCGGCAACAACCCGGTTCTCAAGCGTGGTGTTGTCATTGTCACGGAGCCAGGTGCCGACGATGATCACAAAAGCGACCGGCAGGAAGCGCCAGAGGAAGGGGGTTAGCCAGCTGCGTGTCATGGTCAGACTTTGGCGATCCGGAAGGCTTCGCGAATCTGATCGCGCAAAAGGTCGTCATCCCAGGGCTTGGTCAGGAACTTGTAGATGGCGCCGCGATTGATCGCACTCGTCACCGAGTCAATATCGGTGTAGCCGGTCAGCACGATGCGGATGGTATCCGGATAAAGTCGGCGCACGCGGGCGAAGAACTCCGTCCCCGACATCTCGGGCATGCGCTGATCGGAGAGAATGACCTGAACCGGATTCCTGGCCAGATGCTCAAAGGCTTCGGCCGGCGACCCGGCGGTCAGGATGTTGTATCCCTCCCGGCGCAGCAGACGGGAAAGCGAGGTCAGGATGTTTGGCTCGTCGTCAACGATAAGCAGCGTGCGGCTGCTTTCCAGTTGCTTGTCGGCGAGTTGCAGGCACTTTTTACCGGCCAGTAGTTGTTCGAATTCCGCCGCCGGCACCGGCCGGCTGAACAGGTAGCCCTGCATCGCGTCACAGCGCCGACTGCGCAGGAAGCTGGCTTGCGCTTCGGTCTCGACCCCTTCGGCGAGCACCGACAGGTTGAGGCTGCGCGCCATGACAATGGCGGCCGAGGCAATCGCCGCATTGACCGGGTTTTCGGTGATGTCGCGGACAAAGCTTTGATCGATCTTGATCTTGTCGAAGGGCAGGCGCGAGATATAGGAGAGCGACGAATAACCGGTACCGAAATCGTCCAGCGAAATCTTGACGCCAAGGGCCTTGAGGTTTCGGCACTGGTTGATGGCTTCATCGATGTCGTCGATCAGCGCACTCTCGGTGATTTCCAGTTCCAGCGCGCCGGCGGGCAGGCCACTTTCCGCGAGGCACTGGCTGACCAGGCCGGGCAGGTTGGCCTGGCGAAACTGGCGTGCCGAGAGGTTGACCGCAACGCGCAAGGTAATGAGCCCGAGGTCCAGCCACTTCCGGGCTTGCAGGCAGGCCGTGCGCAACACCCACTCGCCGATCGGCAGGATGAGTCCGGTTTCTTCGGCGATGGGGATGAGTTCGGCCGGCGATACCGGGCCAAATTCTGCGGTATTCCACCGCAAGAGGGCCTCCATGCCGATCATGTGGCCGCTGTCCAGGCTGATCTGCGGCTGGTAATAAAGGACCAGTTCATTCCTTTGCAAGGCTTGGCGGAGGGCAGCTTCGAGTCCGAGCCGACGGGCGGCGTCGGTGTCCATTTCCGGTGAATAGAAACGGAAGACGTTTTGGCCGCTCTTTTTGGCCCGGAGCAGGGCTGCATCGGCCCCCTTCATCAGGGTGTCAACGTCGTTGCCGTTGCGGGGGGCAAGGCTGACGCCGATGCTCGCCGTCATGCTGATCGAGTGTCCGCCAACCTCGAAGGGGACGGCAATGGCATCGAGAATGCGTTGGGCCAGGGCGATGGTGTCCCGCTCGTGACTCAGGTTGGCCATCACGAAGCCGAATTCGTTGCCGGAGCGGCGGCCGATGGTGTCCCCCTCGCGCACCTGCAGGTTGAGGCGGCGCGCCACCTCGATCAATATTTCATCGCCGACCGGTGGGCCGAGGGTGTCGTTGATAAAGCGGAAGCGGTCGAGGTCGAGCAGGATGACTGCTGTTTCCCGATTGTAGCGGTGGGCGTTGATCAGGGCCTGGTTAAGGCGATCGGCAAACAGGCTGCGGTTGGGCAGGTTGGTCAGCGGGTCGTAGCTCGACAGGTATTGAATACGCTCGGCCGCGGCGTGGCGCTCCGACAGGTCGCTGAATACGCCGACGTAATTGGTCAGGCGGCCATTCTTGTCGCTGACAGCCGAAATGTTGAGCCATTCGCTGACCAGTTCGCCATCCTTGCGCCGGTTGGTGATCTCGCCCTGCCAATTGCCGTGCCGGTTGATGGCATCCCACATGTCGCGATAAAACTCGGGGCCGTGCGCCCCGGAACGGAGGATGCGGGGATTCTTGCCGAGCGCTTCGTCGCTGCTGTAACCGGTTACTTTTGAAAAGGCCGGGTTGGTGAGCAGAATGTCGGCGTTGGCATCGGTGATGCAGATGCCATCGCTGATGCCGGAAAAGACCACCGATGCCAGGCGGTGCTCGGCTTCTGCCGCCTTGCGCCGGCTGATGTCGGCCACGGTGCCGAGAACCAGCGCCGGTTTTCCGTCGGCATCCCGGCGCAGTATGCGTCCGCGCCCCTCCATCCAGACCCAGTGGCCGTCGGCATGGCGCATGCGCAATTCTTCGACGGGCAGTTCGTCACCCCGGCTGGGTGGGGTCTCCTGGCCGCGCAGAATCTTGCCGAGATCCTCCGGGTGGATCAGTTCAAGGCAGGCGGCAATGGTGGCAGGCCCTTCGTTCAGACCGAGAATCCGGGCGAGGCTGGGACTCCACTGGTTGGTTCCGCGTTGGTGATCGTGTTCCCAGATGCCGAAGCCGGAGGTGGCCAGCGCGACTTGCAGGCGGGTATCCAGCTGGATGTTTTCGGCCATGCGTCGGGCGACTTCCTGCTCGAGCCAGGCTTTTTGTCCGGCCACAACGTCGCGCGCCCGTTTCAGTTCGAGCTGGGACTTGACGCGACTGCCGAGGATCGCCGCATTGATCGGCTTGGTGATGTAGTCGACGGCGCCTTCCGCGATGCCCCGCTCCTCGTTCTCCGGGTCGTTGAGGGCGGTTACGAAGATGACGGGAATGTCGCGGGTTTCGGCATCGGCCCGCAGGGTGCGGAGCACGGCATGACCGTCCATTTCGGGCATCATGACGTCGAGCAGGATGAGGTCGGGGTGAGGGGCGAGCCTGGCGTAGCGAATGGCCACCGGACCGCTGTTGGCAACCCGGACGTCCACGCCCAGATCACCGATCATTTCCGAGATGGCGGAGAGGTTGTCGGGGACGTCGTCGACAATAAGCACAATGGGCTTGCACGGCCCCTGGTTCTTGTTGTCCTGCTGTGTCATGCCACATGCTCCCCACGCATTTGAGTCACCAATGCTAGTCTCCCTCGTCGAGCTTGCTCAGACAAGGCATTCAGCTCATTCAAGAGAAATTATTTTCAGGCCAGCTGTTTTTTGATTCTTTCAATCAGTGTTGTGGCCGCGTCGAAATTGAAAGTGGCGATTTGCTGGCGTAACTGCTCATACTCGCTCGGGAAAAGACGTTTCAGATCAGCCTTCAGATGATTGAAGTGGCGAGTGGCCTCGATGTCTCCCGTGCCCAGCAACTCGCCTAGCGCATCAATTTTGTTGAGCAGCGCGTCGGCGCTGGTTTTTCCCGCGGTCTCGTCATCTATTGTCGGCGTTGCGAGATGAGGACTCGAATCCTTCGCCGGCAGATATTTCTTGAGCATGACATGGAGCGCGTCGGGGAACACCGGCTTGGCCAGAAAATCAGTCATGCCAGCCTCGGTGCAGCTTTCCTCATCGGCCTTGAAGGCATTTGCCGTGAGCGCAATGATGGGGACCGAGGCGCCGTTGTCGAGGGCGCGGATTTGCCGGGTCGCATCCAGTCCGTTGAGTTCGGGCATCTGGATGTCCATGAGGACAAGATCGAAATTTGCCTGTTTATACCGGTCGACCGCAAGAATGCCGTTTTCAGCGGTGACGACCTGGAGTCCGAAGCCGGTCAGCAGTTCGACCGCGATGTCGCGGTTGATCCGCTCGTCCTCGACGACCAGTACCCGCCCTTGCAACTGACCGGGCAACCCGTTTTCCGGGGCTGGCATGTCATCCTCTTTGGCTGCGCCGAGGCGTGCGGTGATCCAGAAGCGACTGCCGACGCCCGGCGTGCTCTCGACGCCGACTTCGCCGCCCATCAGTTCGGCGAGATGGCGGGCGATGGCCAGGCCCAGGCCGGTACCGCCAAAGCGCCGGGTGGTCGAGCTGTCGAGTTGTTCGAAGGCATTGAACAGGCGTGAGGTATCTTCAGCCCGGATGCCGATGCCCGTATCGGTGACCGTGAAGCGGCAGGTCATCGTTTCGCCTTGGTTGTCCAGCAGTTCGCCGGCCAGTGAAATCGATCCGTTGGTCGTGAATTTGACGGCATTGCTGGCGAAGTTGAGGAGGACCTGGCGCAGGCGCGTGACATCACCCAGGGCGCGCTCCGGCAAACCGCTCGCATCGATGTGCAGGACCAGGCCCTTGCTGGTGGCCCGGTCGCGGATCATCGCACCGACGTTCTGCAGGACTTCGGCGGGCGAGAACGCATAGTGTTCGAGTAATATTTTGCCGGCCTCGATTTTGGAGAGGTCGAGTATGTCGTTGATGATTTTCAGCAGATGCTCGGCCGCCGCCGAGATCTTGAGCAGCTTTTCGTGCTGCTCCGGTTGCAGGGGGCTTTGTCTGAGCAGGTAATTGAGACCGATGATGGCATTCATCGGCGTGCGGATTTCGTGGCTCATGTTGGCCAGGAATTCGGATTTGGCGCGGTTGGCTGCGTCGGCCTTTTCCTTGGCCGCGGCCAGTTCGCCGGTGCGCTGCTCGACCAGACTTTCCAGATGCCGGCGGTGGGCGAGCAGTTCGGCCTCGGTGCGCCGACGTTCGGTGATGTCTTCCTTGGTCGCCACGTAGTGCGTGATGGCCCCGGTGTTGTCGCGCACCGGTGAAATGGTGGCCAGTTCAAAGTAGGGTGAGCCGTCCTTGCGCCGATTGATGAATTCGCCACGCCATGCCTTGCCGGCGCGCAGCGTTGGCCACATGTCGCGATACGTTTCCCACGGCGTCTGGCCGGACTGGAGAATGCGCGGGTTCTGGCCGATGACCTCGGCTGCCGTGTAGCCGCTGGCCTTGGTAAAGGCCTCATTGACGTAAATGATCCGGACGTCGAGATCGGTGATGACGATACTCGCCGGGCTTTGCTCGACGGCAGCGGAGAGACGCCGCATGTCTTCTTCGGCAGTGGTGAGCTGCTGGTTCAGTTCGCTTAGTTGCGCGAGCTGAGCCTTCAATTTGCGCTCGCCTTGCTTGCGCGGCGTGATGTCCTGGGTAATGCTGCCCAGCTGGCGGTTGCCGCGTCCGTCATCGACCACGAACTTGGTCGTTTCGTAATCGCGGCCGTTGAAGCTTTCCTCGACGGCGACGGTGCCGCCGCCGGTCAGTACCTTTTGATCGTTGTCGGTGATTTTCTGGCCGAACTCGCCGGGGAATAGTTCGAGGCTGGTCTTGCCGATCATGCTGTCCGGATCCATGGCCAACAGGGTCCGGAATCCCCGGTTGGCCATCAGCGTCCGTGAATCGGCATCCTTGAGGCAGGCGGTTCCCGGGATGTGATCGATAAAGCTCTGGAGGGTGAGCAGGGTGCGCTGGTTCTCTTCGCTTTTTTTCTGAATCTGCTGATCGAAGGCTTTTTGCCGGCGCTGGTATTGGAACAGGAGCAGGGTTGAGCCGGCGGCGACGAGCAGAAAAAGCAGGATTCGCGTGGTGGCCTGCCTTTTCCAGGGAGCGAAAAGTTCATCAAGGCCGAGGTCGGCGCCGATGGCCAGTGACGAACTCATGTGCAGCTTCTCGGGCTGCAGGGTACGCATCGACATCAGGCGTTCGCCGCCCGGTGCGTAGGCGATGCCGGTCATCAGGCTGGCCGGCTGGCCGCTGGCCATATGGCGCTGAAATAATGATCCGGGCACGTTCACCGAGAGTTCGGCAGGCGTTTCTGCGTTCCCCGGCATGAGAACCAGGATCTTGCCGCTGCCATGCACGACGGAGAGCGTGGTTTCGTGGCCGGCGTGGATGGAGTGGAGCAGGGAGACGATACTGTCCCGATCAATGGCTACCGTCACGAGGCCGGCGAACTCACCGCGCGTTCCCTTGACCATGCGGGCCAGGAGCATCGTGTAGGCGCCCAGTGACGTGACGAAGGGTTCGTTGACATAGAGTTTGTCCGGATCGGGGTTTTTCAGGACGGTCCGGAAATAGTCTCGCCGGGCAAAGTTTTGGCCGACCAGTTGGTTTAGATTGCTGGCCAGCACGGTGCCGCCGGCATCGAAATAGGCGAGTCCACGAACCCCTTCGAGGGCCTGCGTCAGCGTACCCAGTTGGTCGGTGACGATGGCTTGGCCGTTGGGTTCGGAGCGCTGCCGGGGCAGGGTGTCGCGCAACTTGTCGAGGACCACGTTCATCGCCAGCAGTCGGCGTTCCAGTTCCTCGGCGACGATCAGGCTATGGTTTTCCAGTCGGCTCCTGGCCTCGGTTTCGATCCGGTCGCGGGCCTCGGTCAGGTCGAACAGGATTTGCGCGCCGAGCAGAACCAGTGCGACGATCAGCGCGATCCATTGCAGGCGGTAGGCGCGCCGCTGCATCCGGACAGCCGGGCCGTCAACGCTCATGGCGGCAGGCTCAAGCGTCTCCCGCCTCGTAGGCGGACAAGGTCACCCCGGCATGGCTGAGCATCTCGCGAATGGCCTTGATGTCCATCCGGCTGCAGGTGCTGCTGTTGTGCGGGTGGTGCAGGTAGCCTTCGACCTTGTTGAGGGTGATCTTGAAGCGGGCGCCGTGCGCCGGTTCGATTTCGGCGCCGAGGTGGTTGAGTAGCGACTCGATCTCGCGCCAGTGAATGTTGGCCGACGGCGGGTCCTGGAAGATGCTGCGCATCAGGTGGGCGTGTTTGTGACTCATGGCGAGCCTCCGAACGGTTTACGCCACCTATTCTATGCCTGTGTTGTCCTGGCGTGTCAGGCCAGAACGATCTTGAGCAGGGCCAGACAGAGCAGGGTGTAGCCGGCCGCGACAAGATCGTCGGCCATGACGCCGAAGCCGTTTTTGACATGCTCGTCGAAATAGCGGGCCGGTTGCGGCTTGGTGATGTCGAAAAAGCGGAACAGCGCGAAGGCGGCCAGTTGCCAGAGGAAGGTGGCGGGCGTCATCATGAGGATGAGCCAGAACGGCACGATCTCGTCCCAGACGATGCTGCCGTGGTCGGGGTCGCCGAGGCCGCGGCCGGTGACGTCGATGAACCAGATGCCGCCGAGGTATGCCACGGTCAACAGGAAAAAAAGGCCAAAATCCGAAAAGTGGTGGTGGAAGAGCGCGTACATCGCCCAGGCGAACAGCGTGCCGAACGTGCCCGGCGCTTTCGGGGCCAGCCCGCTGCCGCAGCCCAGCGCGAAAAAGTGGGCCGGGTGGGCGAGCAGGAAACGGACGCTAGGTGGTTTGGCCAAAGTGGTCGTATCCCTTCTGGCCGAATTCGACGGGCTTGCCGTCGGGGTCGAGAACGGTGACCGCGCCGGTCGGCCCCGCCACCATCTCGCCGATGTTCCACAGCGGCAGCTCCAGCGTCGCGGCGATCTGCGCGATGGCCAGGCTTTGCGTGCCGGATGCCGTGAAACAGAGTTCGTAATCGTCGCCGCCGGTCAACTGGCATTCGAGGGCGATGCGCCGGAGGTCGGCGTCGTAGCTTTCCCCCTTGGGCAGGTGTGGCAACTGGACAAGTTTGACGGAAGCCGCGCAGCCGGAACGTTCGGCAATGTGGCCGAGGTCGGCGAGCAGGCCGTCGGAAACGTCGATGGCGGCGCTGGCAATGCCGTTCAGGGCGAGGCCGAGGGCGACGCGCGGGCGGGGCTTTTCGAGGGCGCCGACGCACAGGCGCGGCCACGGCTCGGGCAGCTTGATCTTGCCCTGCAGATGGGCGAGGCCGAGGCTGGCCAGACCGGGGCGGCCGGACACCCAGATCTGGTCGCCGGCCTTGGCGCCATCGCGGCGCAGCGCCTGGCCCGGCTCGACTTCGCCGATGGCCGTGACGCAGACGTTGAGCGGCCCTTTGGTGGTGTCGCCGCCGATGACATCGACGCCATACTCCGCCGCACAGGCAAAGAAACCTTCGGCGAAGGCGGCGATCCACGCCTCGTCGACCGCCGGCAAGGCGCCGGCCAGCGTGACCCAGCGCGGCTGAGCGCCCATCGCGGCGAGATCGGAGAGATTGACGGCCAAGGCTTTCCAGCCGAGGTTCCCGGGGTTGGTGTCGGGGAGGAAATGGGTGCCGGCGACCAGCATGTCGGTGGTCACGGCCAGTTGCTTGCCTGGCCTCGGTGCGATCAGTGCGCAGTCGTCGCCGGGGCCGAGGATGGCCGACGGGGTGGGCCGGGCGAAGTACTTGTCGATCAGGCCAAACTCGCCCGGCATTGGATTACTTGCCCTGCTTGCGCGCCGCGACTTCGTCGGCGCGAACGACGGAGGCGATCTTGTCGAGCACGCCATTGACGTACTTGTGGCCGTCGGTACCGCCGAAGGATTTGGCCAGCTCGATGGACTCGTTGATGATGACACGGTAGGGCGTTTCGGGATGGTTGTTCATCTCGAAGGCGCCGAGCATCAGGACGCAGGCTTCGATCGGCGAGAGTTCGCTGAACGGCCGGTCGAGGTGGGCCGTGACTTGCGAAACCAGCGCCTCGCGCTGGCCGATGATGCCGCGCAGGGAGCCGACGAAGAATTCGCGGTCGGCCTTGGCGAAGCCTTCCTGCTCCGGCGCGTAGGCCTCGATGGCGGCCTCGTCGGCACCGCCGACGCGCCACTGGTAGAGGCCTTGCAGGACGAATTCACGGGCCCGGCGGCGGGCCGACTTGGGGGCTTCCTTGACGTCGTGGGGATGTTCGCTGTCGCTGAGAAAAGTGGTCATTGGAGCAGGGCTTTCTGAAGGTTGGCCATTTCGACGGCAGCCTGGGCGCAATCGCTGCCCTTGGGCTGGGTGCGGATTTCGGCTTGTTCGTCGGTGTCGCAGGTCAGGATGCCGTTGGCGATGGGTACGCCGGTATCGAGCTGGACTTCCATGATGGCGCGGCAGGCATCGTTGGAAACGACTTCGAAATGATAGGTGTCGCCACGGATGACGGCGCCGAGCGCGACCAGCGCGTCGAAGCTGCCGCTTTGCGCCATGGTTTGCAGGACGAGCGGGATTTCCAGGGCGCCGGGGACGTTGGCGATGGTCATGTCGGCATCGGCGACGCCGAGGCGCTTGAGTTCGGTGACGCAGGACGAGAGCAGGGCTTCGCAGACCGGCAGGTTGAAGCGGCTCATGACGATGCCGACCTTGAGGCCGGCGCCGTCGAGGTTGTTGTCGTATTCAAAGATGTTGTCGAAACGGGACATCGTTTATAGCTCCGCAGGGGTCGTGACGAAACCGGTGACTTCGAGGCCAAAGCCGGTCATGGAGGGCATCTTGCGCGGGCTGGAGAGCAGGCGCATCTTGGAAACGCCGACGTCGCGCAGGATCTGGGCGCCGATGCCGTAGGTGCGCGGATCCCATTTGACCGGGGCGCTCGGCGATTTTGCATCAATCGTGCCGGTCAGGCGCGAGAGGATGGCCTCGCCGTCTTCCGGGCGGTGCATGAGGACGATGACGCCGTGGCCGAACTTGGCCAGCGCCGCCTGGGCCTGCTCGATCGAGAAGGACTGGCGCTTGCTGGCCGGGTCGAGGAAGTCGAGCACCGACAGCGGTTCATGCACGCGGACCAGCGTTTCGCCGCCGGCCGGGATGTCGCCCTTGACCAGCGCCAGATGGGTCGCTCCGCTCGCCTGGTCGACATAGGCGTGCATGGTGAAATCGCCGTGGGCGGTGCTGATCGTCTTGCTGGTGACGCGCTTGACCAGCGTTTCGGAGGCGGCGCGGTAGTGGATGAGGTCGGCGATGGTGCCGATCTTCAGGCCGTGTTCCTTGGCGAATTCCATGAGTTCCGGCAGGCGGGCCATGGTGCCGTCGTCGTTCATGATTTCGCAGATCACCGAGGACGGCTCGAGACCGGCCATGCCGGCCAGGTCGCAGCCGGCTTCGGTGTGGCCGGCGCGGACCAGGACGCCGCCTTCGCGGGCGGTGATCGGGAAGACGTGGCCGGGCTGGACGATGTCGTCGATGGTCGTGTTCTTGGCCACGGCAACCTGGATGGTGCGCGCCCGGTCGGCGGCCGAGATGCCGGTGGTGACGCCTTCGGCGGCTTCGATGGAAACGGTGAAGGCGGTGCCGTACTGGGTCTTGTTGTTCTTGGCCATCTGGACGAGGCCGAGCTTTTTGCAGCGGGCTTCGGTCAGCGTCAGGCAGACCAGGCCACGGCCGAACTTGGCCATGAAATTGATCGCTTCGGGCGTGATGTGTTCGGCGGCCATGACGAGGTCGCCCTCGTTTTCGCGGTCTTCTTCATCGACCAGGATGACCATGCGACCGGCCTTCAGTTCGGCGACGATCTCGGCGGTGCTGGCAATGGCGGGATGGGGGGGCATTGGGGGTCCGGGAACAGCAAAAGGGGGGTGCCATTTTCGCAGAAACAGCGCGTTAGCACACGACTTTGCTAAGGGGCCGGCGTTTTGCTGCGGCAGCAGGGATCAGGGCAGATAGGCTTCGACCTGGACGCGCAGGCGGACTTCGTCGCCGATGAAGGGGATGCCGTTGTTCAGGCCGAATTCCGAGCGGCGCAGCACGCCGATGGCGTCGGCGCCGCAGCCACGCTTGCGGCTGGCCAGATTGAGGCCGCACTTGAAGCGGCTGACCTCAAGACGCATCGGCCGGCTTTCGCCGAGCATGACGAGCGAGCCATCGACCGCACTCAGTTTGTCAGCGGTGAAGATGAGCTTCTCGCTGCGAAAGAAGATGTAGGGGAAGTCCTTGGCCTTGAACCAGTCGTCGCCGCGCAGCACGTCGTCGCGCATTGCAAAGCCGGTGTCGAGCGAGGCGGTTTCGATGCTGATGTCGATGCGGCCGGTTTTCGTCTCGGCGTCGAACTCGACGAAGCCGCTGCTGCGGTTGAACTGGCCGCGCTGGGTCGAAAAGCCGAGATGGTCCACTTCGAAGCTGGCGTAGGTGTGCGCCGGGTCGATGGTGTATTCGGCGGCGTCGGCCAGCGGCAGGCAGGCGGCGAAAAGCAGGGCGGGGAGGAATCTCACGGTCAACCGGGAAAAAAGGCCAAAAATGAAATGGCGATGCCGGTCTGACCCAGCCCCCGGCAAGCCGTTCCCGCCATTTCGAGTAAGATCGCTGCCCATGCGGCATGCCCTCCTTTTCTCCGTTTTCGTCATCGCCTCCTGCGGCCTGGCCTACGAACTGATCGCCGGAGCACTGTCGTCCTACCTGCTCGGCGATTCGGTGACGCAGTTCTCGACGGTGATCGGCACCTACCTGTTCGCCATGGGCGCCGGCTCGTGGCTGTCGAAATACATCACGCGCGACCTGGTCGGGCGCTTCATCCAGATCGAGCTCATGGTCGGCCTGCTCGGCGGCTTTTCGGCGATCGGGCTGTTCCTCGTTTTCACCTGGCTGGGCGGGCCGTTCAAGCTCGTGCTCTACCTCGCGGTGTTCGGCGTTGGTGTCCTCGTCGGCCTGGAAATTCCGCTGGTCATGCGCATCCTGAAGCGCGAACTGGCTTTCAAGGACCTCGTGTCGCAAGTGCTCACTTTCGATTATCTCGGCGCGCTGGCGGTCTCCATCCTTTTCCCGCTGGTGCTGGCGCCGCAGATCGGCATGGTCCGTACCGGCCTGCTGTTCGGTGTGCTCAACGTCACCGTGGCGCTGTGGGCGCTGCATCTGTTCCGCGATCAACTGCCGTCGCGGCGCTGGCTGGCCGTGCAGAGCTGGACGGTCTTCGCCCTGCTCGCTGCCGGTTTTGCCGGGGCCGGGCAACTGACGACCATCGCCGAAACCCACCTCTACGCCGACGACATCATCCATGCCGAAACGACGCCCTACCAGCGCCTCGTCGTCACGCGCTGGCGCGACGACCTGCGCCTGTTCATCAACAACAACCTGCAGTTTTCATCGCACGACGAATATCGCTATCACGAGGCGCTGGTTCATCCCGGCCTGGCCAGCCTGCCGGGGGCGAAACGGGTTCTCGTGCTGGGTGGCGGCGATGGCCTGGCCGTGCGTGAAATCCTCAAGTACCCGAATGTCGAATCGGTGACGCTGGTCGATCTCGATCCGGCGATGACCGATCTGTTCGCCAAGGCCCCGGCCCTCGTCGCGCTCAATCAGGGCGCACTGAGTTCGCCCAAGGTCACCGTGGTCAACGCCGACGCCCTGCAATGGCTGGAGGAAAGCCGCGACTATTTCGACTTCGTCGTCGTCGATTTCCCCGATCCGAACAACTACGCGCTCGGCAAGCTCTACACCTCGGCCTTCTACCGCCTGCTCGAAAAGCGCCTGTCGGCGCGCGGCCTCATCGTCGTCCAGTCGACTTCGCCGCTCTACGCCCGCCAATCCTTCTGGTGCGTCGTCACGACGCTGGAAAGCGTCGGTTTCAAGACCGCGCCCTATCACGCGCTGGTCCCGTCCTTCGGCGAATGGGGCTACATCATCGCCGGCCGGCAGGAATTTGTGATTCCTACGGTCGACCGGAAAAAAACGCGATTTCTGACATCGGAAATCCTCCCCGGCCTGTTCGAATTCCCGGCCGACATGGCGCGGGTTCCGGCCGAGGTCAATCAGCTCAACAACCAGGTTTTGGTGCGCACCTTCGAAGCCGAGTGGCGCAAGCTTGTTCGCTGATTAGCGCCGCTCAGCGGCGAGGTGGGCCTTGAGATAAGCCACCGTGTCGTCGAAAGGCATCGGCCGGCTGTACAGGTAACCCTGCAGGAAATCGCAACCCAGCCCGGCCAGAAAGTCGCGCTGGGCCTCGGTTTCAACGCCCTCGGCGACCAGCTCCAGCCCCAGGCTGCGGCCCAGGGCTATCGTCGCGCTACAGATGGCGGCATCGTTGACGTCGGTCTCGATGTCGGTGACGAAGGAGCGGTCGAGCTTGAGCCGCTTGATCGGCAGGTGCTTGAGATAGGCCAGCGAGGAGTAGCCGGTGCCGAAATCGTCGATGGCCAGCACGATACCCATGGCGGCCAGCTGGTCGAGGATCGACAACGTCATTTCCGGGTTTTCCATCGCCGTGCTCTCGGTCACTTCCAGCTCGATGTCCTCGGGCAGCAGGTCGTAGCAGGACAGCGCGCCACGGACGAGGAGCAGCAGGTTTTCGTGGCGCAACTGCTGGGCCGAAATGTTGATGGCGACACGAATGCCGGCTATGCCCTGGTATTTCATGAGGCGAATCAGCCGGCAGGTTTCCCAGATCACCCAGTCGCCGAGCGGCTGGATCAGGCCGGTTTCTTCGGCGATGGCAATGAAACGCAGCGGCGAGACCTGGCCGAGTTTCGGATTGTTCCAGCGCAACAAGGCTTCGATGCCGAGGATACGCCCGCTGACCGTCTCGATTTGCGGCTGGAAGTGCAGCGAAAACTCGCCGTTGTTCGGTGAAATGCGGGCGATTGCCTGACGCAGCTCGTTTTCCATGGCCAGGCGCTCGCCCGATGCCTCGTTCATGCGCGCCGTATAGAACTGGTGATTGTTGCGGCCGGCACTTTTTGCGTGGTACATCGCCGTGTCGGCATTGCGCAACAGCGTGCCGGGGTCGCTGCCGTCTATCGGATACAGGCTGATGCCAATGCTCGGCGTGGCATACAAAATGTGGTCGGCGATCCGGTAACTGTCGGCCAGGTTGCTTTGGATCTTGCTGGCGACGCGGGCCGCGGTCAGCGGCGCTTCGATCTCGGGCAGGACGACGACGAATTCGTCGCCGCCGATACGCGCCACGAGATCGCTCCCCCGCACGCATTCGCGCAGACGCTGGGCGACGCTCTGCAACAACAGGTCGCCAACCTGATGACCCAGCGTGTCGTTGATGTTCTTGAAGTTGTCGAGGTCGATCAGCATCAGCGCCAGCTGCTTGCTGTCCCGCTCGCAACTGCGCAGCGACTGGGCGAGCTGCGACTCGAAAGCGAGCCGGTTGGGCAGATTGGTCAGCGGGTCGTGATAGGCCAGATAGGCCAGGCGGTCGGCGACCTCATGGTTGGCCTCGATCTCGCCGAAGTTGGCGACATAGCTCCCGATGCTGCCATCAGCCTTGCGGACCACCGAGATCTTCACGAAACGCAGATAATTGGCGCCATCCTTCTGCTTGTTCCAGATCTCGCCTTCCCAGTAATCCTGGATGTTCAGCGTTTGCCACAAGGTGGCATAAAACTCGGGAGTCGCCCGCCCGGAAGACAGAATGCGCGGATTCTGCCCGATCAGTTCCTCGGGCGAGTAACCGCTGAGCAGGCACAGGGCGTCATTGACCGCGACAATAAACTGCCCGCTGTCGGTAACCAGCATGCCTTCACTGCTGCGTTCGAAGGCACGCCGAAAAACATCTCCGGAGAGGGGCGTGTCCTGTGGAGGCTCGGTGCTGCTCGCAGCGGTAGCGCGGGTCATGGCATCAGTCCGACTGGATATGGACCTATTCTAGACGTTGAACAGGAAATTCAGGACGTCTCCATCCTTGACGACATATTCCTTGCCTTCGGCGCGCATCTTGCCGGCTTCCTTGGCGCCGGCTTCACCCTTGTAGGCGATGAAGTCGTCGAAGGCGATGGTCTGGGCGCGGATGAAGCCGCGTTCGAAGTCGGTGTGGATGACACCGGCCGCCTGCGGCGCGGTGTCGCCCTGGTGAATGGTCCAGGCGCGGACTTCCTTGACGCCGGCCGTGAAATAGGTGGCCAGGCCGAGCAGCTTGTAACCGGCGTGGATCAGGCGGTCGAGGCCGGGTTCTTCAAGGCCGAGGTCGGCCAGGAACATCTGCTTTTCCTCGTCGTCGAGGTCGGCGATCTCCGCTTCGATGGCGGCGCAGACCGAAACGACTTCCGCCTTCTCGGTCGCGGCATGGGCGCGCACGGCATCGAGCAGCGGATTGTTCTCGAAGCCGTTCTCGGCCACGTTGGCGACGTAAAGCACCGGCTTGGCGGTGATCAGGCAGAAAGGCTTGAGCAGCGCCAACTCTTCCTTGGAAAAGTCGAGGCCGCGCACGGCCTTGGCCTGGTCGAGCTGGGCAAAGCATTTTTCCAGCACGGCGACCAGGATCTTGGCTTCCTTGTCGCCGGAACTGGCCGGGCGGCGGTAGCGGTTAAGGGCCTTTTCGACGGTCGCCATGTCGGCCAGCGCCAGCTCGGTATCGATGACTTCGATGTCGCGAATCGGGTCGACGCCACCGGAAACGTGGATCACGTTGTCGTCGGAAAAGCAGCGCACGACGTGCACAACGGCATCGGTTTCGCGGATGTTGGCGAGGAACTGGTTGCCCAGGCCTTCGCCCTTGGAGGCGCCGGCGACCAGGCCGGCAATGTCGACGAATTCGACGATGGCGTACTGCATGCGCTGCGGCTTGACGATCTCGGCCAGCTGGTTCATGCGCTTGTCGGGCACTTCAACGATGCCGACATTCGGCTCGATGGTGCAGAAGGGATAATTTTCCGCTGCGATGCCCGACTTGGTCAGAGCATTGAACAGGGTGGATTTGCCGACGTTGGGCAGGCCGACGATGCCGCATTTCAAAGACATGGGTTTTTCCTTAGACGGCTTTGCCGTGCAACTGTTGTTGAGCGCCGGCAAAGTCTCCGGCGGCGAGTTTGGGCCAGGCCAGCAGGCAGCGGGCGAGGGCGTGTTCGATATCCGGCAGTTCTTCCTTGCGCGGCTGGTGCAGGACGAAATCGACGACCTGCTGCGACAGGCCGAGCGTGCGCGGGTGGCCGATGCCGAGACGCAGGCGCCAGAAATCAGGCGTGCCGAGTCTGGCCTGAATATCCTTCAGGCCGTTGTGACCGCCGTTGCCGCCGCCCTGCTTCAAGCGGATGCCGCCCGGCGGCAGGTCGAGTTCATCGTGGATGACGAGAATCTCTGCCGGGGAAATCTTGTAGAAATTGGCCAGCGCCGCGACCGACTGACCGGAACGGTTCATGAAGGTGCTCGGCTGCAGCAGCCAGGTTTCGCCGACGCGCGCCGCCTTGCCGAAGAACTTGGCCTGCGGGGCGAGCGAAGCCTTCAGCTTGGCGGCCAGATGGTCGACAAACCAGAAACCGACGTTGTGTCGGGTCGCTTCGTATTCGGGGCCGGGGTTGCCGAGGCCGACGATCAGGCGGGGTGGGTTCATGGTCTATAAGTGCGAAAAAGCCGCCGGCGGCATGATGCCAGCGGCGGCCATTACTGCAGGATGCCGGAAATTACTCGGCAGCAGCTTCGCCTTCAGCAGCATCAGCGGCGCCAACCTTGCCGGCGACGACGCCGACGACGACGTCGTCAGTAGCGTGGGCAACCAGCTTGACGCCGTTCGGCAGCTTGAGCTGGGACAGGTGGATGCTGTCGCCGACGTTCAGGGCGGACAGGTCGACTTCGACGAACTCCGGCAGATCCTTGGCCAGGCAATGCACGTCGACTTCGGTGATGACGTGGTTGACCAGACCGGCGTTGAGCTTGACGCCCGGAGCGATTTCTTCGTTGGTGAAGTGCAGCGGCACCTTGATGTGCAGTTCGTGCGTGGCGTCGACGCGCTGGAAATCGATGTGCAGAACCAGCGGACGGTAGGCGTGCATCTGGTAATCGCGCAGCAGGACTTGTTCCTTCTTGCCATCAACGACGAGGTTGACGACGGAAGAATGGAAGGCTTCCTTCTTGAGCTTGAGCAGCAGGTCGTTGTGAGCGACTTCAATGGCTTGCGGGGCGGCTTCGCCACCGTAAACGATACCCGGGACGGTGCCGGCGCGACGCAGGCGGCGGCTCGCACCCGTTCCCTGCAGCGTACGCGCTTGGGCGATAAGTTCAAAAGTCATGGTGATACTCCAAAGTGTTTCCCGGTCCGCGACCAGAGCGGGAAGGGTTTAAAAACAGTTATTGGTTGCTAGTTGCTGGTCGTTAGCAAAACCGGCTAACAACTAACGACTAGGGACTAATCGATGAACAGCGACGAGACGGAGTCGTCGTTGCTGATGCGGCGTATGGTTTCGGCCATGATTTCGGCCACGGAAAGCTGGCGGATGCGCGGGGAAGCAGCGGCATCGTCGCGCAGCGGAATGGTGTCGGTGACGACCAGGGCGTCGAGGTCGGACGAATTCACGCGTTCGACCGCCGGGCCGGACAGAACCGGGTGGGTGCAGTAGGCGACGACCTTCTTGGCGCCGTTGGCCTTCAGCGCCGTGGCGGCCTTGCACAGGGTGCCGGCGGTATCGACCATGTCGTCCATGATGATGCAGGTGCGGCCATCGACTTCGCCGATGATGTTCATGACTTCGGAAACATTGGCTTTCGGACGACGCTTGTCGATGATCGCCAGGTCGCATTCGAGGCGCTTGGCCAGCGAGCGGGCGCGGACGACGCCGCCGTGGTCGGGAGAAACGACCAGCGGATTTTCGTAATTCTGCTTGCGGATGTCGTCGAGCAGGATGGGCAGGCCGTAGATGTTGTCGACCGGAATGTCGAAGAACCCCTGGATTTGTTCGGCGTGCAGGTCCATGGTCAGAACGCGGTCGACGCCGGAGGCGGCGAGCATGTTGGCGACCAGTTTGGCGGCGATGGGCACGCGCGAGGAGCGCGAACGACGATCCTGCCGGGCATAGCCAAAATAGGGGATGGCTGCGGTGATGCGGCCGGCCGAGGCGCGCTTGAGCGAATCGACGATGACCAGCAATTCCATGAGGTTGTCGTTGCACGGAGCGCAAGTGGATTGCAGCACGAATATGTCGCGACCACGGACGTGTTCCTGCAACTCGACGCTGACTTCGCCATCGGAAAAACGGCCGACATTGGCACGGCCGAGATCGACACTGAGTTGCGTTGCAACATCGGCAGCCAGTTTTGGGTTGGCATTGCCGGTGAAGACCATCAAGCTGTTGTAGGCCATTCCCACATTCCTCCGGACCTTCTGCATGCTTACGTGCATTCGCCCGCCACAATGAAAATCGGGCAGGCTTGTGACCTGCCCGAAGGAAACTTGGCTGGGGAAGAAGGATTCGAACCTTCGAATGCCGGAATCAAAATCCGGTGCCTTGACCAACTTGGCGACTCCCCAGCGGGTTGCTCGAACGGGTTCGCGTCCGAGCGAGGCGCGAATAATACAGTAGCTCTTTCTGGAAATCCAGCCCCTTAGCGAATTTTTGCCAGAGGGTGTTGGCTCAGACCGTCGGCAATCCAGCCCTGCATGCCAGCCGGAAGGCCGGCGAGAACGGCTTCGGCCTCGCTGCGCCGGGGAAAGCCGGCGAAGACGCAGGCGCCGGAGCCGGTCATCATGGCTTGCGGGGCACGCTCTTTGAGCCAGGCGAGATGTTCGGCGACGGCCGGAAATCTGGCGCAGGCGACTGGCTCCAAATCATTGTTGCCCTGCCCGTGTCGCCAGGCGGCTGGCTGTATGGGCGCGGTGTCGCGCTTGAGTTCGGGGGCGCCGAAAATGGCCGCAGTCGGCACGTGGACCGTGGGATGCAGGACCAGATAGCTTTCCGCCGGCAGCGCGACATCGGTAAAGGCTTCGCCAACGCCTTCGGCGAAGGTGTTGCGGCCATGGACAAAAACCGGGACGTCGGCGCCCAGGCCAAGGCCGAGCTTTTCCAGTTGGGCGCGGCCGAGTCCGGTCTGCCACAAATGATTGAGCGCGAGGAGGACGGTCGCCGCATCGGAAGAGCCGCCACCCAGCCCGCCGCCCATCGGCAACCGCTTGTCGAGATGGAGGGTGGCGCCATGGCGGCAGCCGGTGGCTTCCTGCAGCAGGCGGGCAGCGCGGACGGTCAGGTCGGTGTCGGCCGGGACGCCGGGGATCGGCGTGGCGAGAACGATTTTTCCGTCATGGCGCGGCTCGAAACGCAGCGTGTCGGCGCGGTCGATGAAGCGGAAGACGGTTTGCAGCAGGTGATAGCCGTCGGCGCGCCGGCCGACGACATGCAGAAATAGGTTGAGTTTGGCCGGCGCCGGCCAGGTGCTGTCCCAGTTCCAGTCGCTCATGGCTTGTCCTTCCACTCTTCGATGCGCAGGCGCAGTTCGATTTCGCCATTGCGCGACAGGGTCAGGCGAGCAGGCAAGGCATCCGGGCTGTCACTCTCGAAGCTGTAATCGACTTGCCAGCCGTCTTCGGTCAGCCGGGCCGGGCGGCCGTGGGCGTCCGACTCGATCCGTGCCTTGCCTCCCGAGCGGCCGAGCAGCCAGGCGGGCAGCTGGCTGACTGGCAGGCGTTGGCCGGTCACCTCTTCGATCAGGGCGTCGGGATCGCTGGACGCGCGGGTCTCGCCGTTGGCCGTGCGCAGGCTGGATATTTCCGGCGTCGTTTCGATTTCGGCCAGGCCGTAGCCGAGCGGACTGGAGAGCAGGACGCGATCGCTGCGGTTCTGGTGCGTCCAGGTCAGGCGTCCGCCGGAATTCTGTACGGCTTGACCGGGCAGTGTGACGCGCAGGGCGAAGCGTCCTTCCAGCGAGAAGTCGCGGATCTGCCCGCGGCTGGCGAGCGGCGCCGGCGGCGTGCCGGCACAGGCGCTGAGCAGGCTGGCTGCGAGCAGGAGGGCGAAGCGCAACTTCAAGGGAGAAATTTCTTGATGGTGCTGCCCAGGACATCGTTTTCGGGATGGGCCTTGCTGGCTTCCTGCAGGATGCGGCGGGCGTCATCCTTGCGATTGAGGGTCCACAGGACTTCGCCGAGATGAGCGGCGATTTCCGGATCAGCCTTGATGCGATAGGCGTTTTCAAGCGTCTTCAAGGATTCCGCCAGCTTGCCCTGGCGATAGAGTACCCAGCCCATGCTGTCCATGATGAAGGGGTCTTCCGGCGTCAGGCTGAGTGCCCGGGTGATCATTTCCTGGGCTTCGGGCAGCCGGATGTTGCGTTCGGTCCAGGAGTAGCCGAGGGCGTTGAGCGCATGGGCATGGTCCGGCTTGAGGTTGAGCAGGTGCTTGAGGTGGATCTCGAGGATTTCCGGCTTGCCGATGCGCTCCGCTGTCAGCGCGGCTTCGTAAAGGATTTCCGGATTGTCCGGCTGCGTCGTCAGGGCGCTGTCGAGGACGATGTAGGCGTCGTTGTGGCGACCGGCTTCGCGCAGGATCTGGGATTCGGTGAGGATCAGCTGGGTCCGTTCGGCCACCGTGCTGCCGCGTGTGTTGCGCAACAGTTCGCGGGCCTCGTCGGCCCGGCCTTGCTGGAGGAGAATTTGCGCCAGTCGGGCGCGGGCAGCGATGTATTGATGGCCGGCGGTGACCTGGCGGAAATGTTCGGTCGCGCCTTCGGTGTTCTTTTGTTCCTGGTCGAGTTGGCCGAGGAAGAAGTGGATGGTGCTCTTGTCGGCAAAGTCGGTGGTCAGCAGGTGCTCGAGTTGGGCCCGGCCGGTGGTTGTGTCGCCCTGTTGCAGGGCGAGCATGGCAACCGGGTAGATGACGTCCGGATTGTCGGGGTTGTCGGCGATCAGGCGGTCGAAATGACGCCGTGCTTCGTCGTAGCGCTTTTCGCTGATGAGAAGCCGGGCCAGGGTCAGGCGGGCATCACGAGCGGCCGGATTGGCGTCGACGAATGTACTCAGGCTGTCGACGGCTGTCTGCGGCGACAGTCCGGCCTGAATCTGGGCCCGGGCGAGGGCGGCGTTTTCCCAGTCGGGGCGAAGCTGCAGGGATTTCTCGGTTTCGTTGAGGGCGCGCAGGTTGTCGTTGGCATTGGCGGCGGCCTGGGCCATGGCGAAATGCGCTTCGGGCAGGCTGTCGTAGGGCGTGGCAAGACGGTCAACCAGCGTCTGGATGGCTTTTTTGTCGGTGTGCCTGGCCAGCATGCGGTTGAGGTGGAGCAGGTTGTTGCCGAGGTTGGGCTTGTCCCGGGCGAGGAGGGTGGCCAGTTGCGGGCCAAGTTCGTCGAGGCGATTGGTCAGGATCAGCAGCGAGGATTGGGTTTGCCGGGCTTTGTTCGATTCGGGTTCGACTTCGATCCACAGCTTGGAAAGTTCGAGGGCGCGCTCAAACTGGCGGGCGAAGCCGGCAACTTCGGTGGCCCGGGCGACGACTTTCGGGTCGCGTGTCCGCTGGGCGAGGTCGGTCCAGGCGTCGGAACCCAGTTTTGCGTCGCCGCGCTGAAGGGCAAATTCGCCAACCAGTGCCTGAAAAACCGTGCGCGCCAGCATGTCTTCCGATGTGGCCTGGGTGTTCGGGCGCTTGCTGGCTGGTTTGGCAGTGGCTTCGCCGGCGGCCAGACTGTATCCGCCGTGGGTCAGGCCCAGGGCGAGGGTTAGGGCGACAGCGATTCGCTTGAGTTGCATGGACGGCTTTCGATCGAGGATAGCGCGAACTTCGCGCGAGAATTGCTTATTGGAACGCATAGAATCCGATAAGTTTGTGATGGTATTTGGGTTTGACCGGAGGAACAAGCAATGCCGGAGTTGCCGGAGGTAGAGGTTTGTCGTCGCGGCTTGCAGCCGGAACTGGAAGGGGCGCTGATCGAGGGGGTGGTGATTCGGGCGCCAAAGTTGCGCCACGAGATTCCGCGCGCCTTGAGTGAGCTGTTGCCAGGCTGCCGCATTCTGGCTGTTCGCCGGCGCGGCAAGTACCTGTTGGTCGACTGTCGACGGGAGGGCGTTGAGGGGAGCCTGATCATTCATCTCGGGATGTCGGGCCACCTGCGCTTCGTGCCACGCGGCGAGCCGCCGGCCAAGCACGATCATTTCGACCTGGTGCTGGCCGGGCAGTGCCTGCGCCTGGCCGACCCGCGTCGTTTCGGCGTCGTGCTCTGGCAGCCGGGGCCTCCCGGGGCGGCAGCGTTGCATCCCTTGCTGGCGACGCAGGGTATCGAGCCTTTATCCGACGATTTCACGGTCAACTGGATTTTTTCCTCATTTTCGAAACGCAGCGGGCCGATCAAGCCAACCTTGATGGATAGTCATCTGGTCGTCGGTATCGGCAATATTTACGCTTCGGAGAGCCTTTTCCGCGCCGGCATCTCACCGCTGCGGGCCGCCAACCGGATCAGCCGGGCGCGCTATGCCTTGCTCGTGGCGGCCATTCGCGAAACCTTGTCGGATGCCATCGCGGCTGGCGGCAGCAGCATTCGCGACTACGTGCACAGCGACGGCAGTGCCGGCTGGTTCCAGATCCAGGCCGGCGTCTACGGCCGGGCCGGGCAGCCCTGCGTGCGCTGTGGCGGCGTGGTCAGGCAAATTCGCCAGGCCGGACGCAGTACCTATTACTGTGCTCGTTGTCAGCATTAAAATGGCTCTGCAAGCCTATGTATTTATGCTAAATTGAAATTTCCGACTGCTCAGGAAGGTCGCTTTATGTCGCTCGCCAACCAATTTGCTGCCTATACCGCCTGGCGTTCCCGCCTGGCCACTTACATCGCCGAGCTTCAGGGCTGGCTGAGCAACAACGAACTGTCCGATGCCCAGACCGACCTGCGCTTGGCGCAACTGCTCGAACGTCTGCGCGAAGATCGGCTCAACGTGGCTTTTGTCGCCGAATTCTCGCGCGGCAAGTCGGAACTCATCAACGCCATTTTCTTTGCCGATTTCGGCAACCGCATGCTGCCGTCGTCGGCCGGCCGGACGACCATGTGCCCGACCGAGCTGTTGTTCGACGGCAACAAGTTGCCGTGCATCGAACTGTTGCCGATCCAGACGCGGATCTCGAATTCAAGCGTCAGCGAGTACAAGCGTTTTGCCGACGAGTGGACGAGGATTTCGCTTGATATCGAGTCGCCGGATGCGATGCAGGACGCCTTGCGCCACGTCAGCGAAACGACCCGGGTTACGCCCGACGAAGCCGGTCGTCTCGGCTTTGTGGTCGGCGAAGGGCAGATCGATCTTTATGTGATTGGCGCTGACGGGCTGGTTGAAGTGCCGCGCTGGCGTCACGCCATGATCAATTTTCCCCACCCGTTGCTCAAGCAGGGCCTGGTCATCCTCGATACGCCGGGCCTCAATGCCATCGGCGCCGAGCCGGAGCTGACGCTTTCGCTGCTCCCCAATGCCCATGCCGTGCTATTCATTCTGGCGGCCGATACCGGCGTTACCCAATCCGATCTGGCCATCTGGCGCGAGCACATTTGCGGCGGCGGCATGGCTCAGCGCGGGCGGATGGTCGTTCTCAACAAGATCGACGGCCAGTGGGACGAACTGAAATCGGCCGAGGAAATCGACGCCGAAATCAATCGCCAGGTCGATTCCAGCGCGGCCATTCTGGACTTGCCGGCCAGCCAGGTCTTCCCGGTATCGGCGCAAAAAGGCCTGGTCGCCAAGATCAACGGCGACGATGCCCTGCTCGAACGAAGCCGCCTGCCCCTGCTCGAAGCGGCGCTGTCCAACGAGCTGATCCCGGCCAAGCGCGACATCGTCTGCGAGAGTACCGAAAGCGAGTTCGGCGACGTCAGCCAGCGGGTGCGCAGCCTGCTCGACACGCGCCTGCTCGGCTTGCGCGAGCAACTGACCGAGCTGACCGAGTTGCGCGGCAAGAACAAGGGTGTCGTCGAGTACATGATGGGCAAGGTGCGGGCCGAGAAAGAAGAGTTCGAATCCGGCTTGCAGCGCTACTACGCCGTGCGCAGCGTGTTTTCGACGCTGACCAACAACCTGTTCGGTCATCTTGGCCTCGACGTCCTGCGCCAGCTGACGCATGAAACGCGCGAAACCATGCTGGAAGCGGCCTTTTCGAAGACCCTCTCGGACTCGATGGGCCGTTTCTTCGCCGGTTCGCGCGATGCGCTGGCCAAATCGAATGGCGAAATCAACGAAATCCTGGCCATGATGGAGTCGGTGTACAAAAAATTCGCCATCGAGCACGGCCTCAAGCTCGGTTCGCCGACATCTTTCTCGCTGCTTCGTTACGAGAAGGAACTGGATCGCCTGCAGGCCTGGTGCGACGATCATCTCAACACGATGGTCAGCCTGCTCACCCACGACAAGAAAAACATCACGCAGAAGTTCTTCGAAGAAGTCGCCACCCAGGTCCGGCGCGCTTTCGAGCACGCCAACCGCGATGCCGAGATCTGGCTGCGCGCCATCATGGCGCCGATGGAAACCCAGGTTCGCGAGCACCAGATCCAGCTCAAGCGCCGCCTGGAAAGCATCAAGCGCATCCATCAGGCGACCGATACGCTGGAAGACCGCATCATCGAACTCGATGGCGTCGAGAAGAATCTGCTGCAGCAAATCGATGCGCTCGAGGAAATTGTCGGTCGCGTTCAGGACATGCTGGTGCCGCTCGACACGGCTCGGCAATTGCAGGCGGCGTAAGCGTCGGCCGGGGCGAGAGTCCCACGGTCAACCGGAAAATTGGCCCAAAAATGAAAAAGCCCGCGAGATTCACGGGCTTTTTGTTGAGCTGCTGAAAAACTCAGGCGCGCTTGTTGCCAGTCAGTTTTTCGTACTTGGTCCACAGCATTTCTTCCGTTTCGACGTGGTTTTCGTCCTTGGGGATGCAGTCCACCGGGCAGACCTGCACGCACTGCGGTTCATCGTAATGGCCGACGCACTCGGTGCACTTGTTCGGGTCGATGACATAAATTTCTTCGCCCTGGGAGATCGCCTCGTTCGGGCACTCCGGTTCGCACACGTCGCAGTTGATGCACTCGTCGGTAATAATCAGAGACATAGCTGTTGTTCCTCTCTCGGTTAAGCAGTGGTTTTCGCCCGCAGGCGTTTTTCGACACAAGGTTGCACAAATTTGCTGACATCGCCACCCAGGCGCGCAATTTCACGCACCATGGTAGCGGAGATAAACATGTACTGCTCACCCGGTGTCAGAAACACAGTTTCGACCTCCGGATAGACGCTGCGGTTCATTCCGGCCATCTGGAATTCGTATTCGAAGTCGGAGACGGCGCGCAGGCCGCGCACGACGACCTTGGCTTCCTTTTCGTGCACGAAATTCATGAGCAGCGAATTGAAGCCGACAATTTCGACATTCTCGAGGTCGCCGAGGATCTCGGTGGCCATCTCGACGCGGTCGGCGAGCGGAAAGCGTGGCTGTTTCGAGGGGCTTTCGGCGATGGCCAGGATCAGCTTGTCGAACAGCGTGGCGGCACGCCGGACGAGATCTTCGTGGCCCCTGGTGATCGGGTCGAAAGTGCCCGGATAGATCGCAATACGATGGTTGAGTTTGGTCAAACTGCTTTCCCGCCCGTGTCTCGTCGCAACAAGTGATAGTGGACTTCACCCGCCCGGCCATGGCGTACCGTGCGCCAATCGCCGAGCGATTCGATTTCGTGTTCTGCTTCGACGTAGAGCGCAGCGTCTTCATTCAGTGCGCCGGGAAGGAGTGGCTCCAGGCGGGCAATCCAGCCTTTCTTGAAGGGCGGATCGAGGAAGATGAGGTCGAATTTTGCTTGCGTCGAGGCCAAATATTGTAGCGCATCCGCACGAATGATCGTTATCGCGGCCGGTTTTTGCAGCGCTTCGTGGTTTTCGTGCAACGCCGCCAGTACTTTTGGCGCCTGTTCGACCATCACGACACTTGCCGCGCCACGCGATGCGGCTTCGAAGCCGAGGGCGCCGCTGCCGGCAAACAGGTCGAGGCAGCGCAGGCCGTCGAGTTCCTGGCCGAGCCAGTTGAACAGCGTTTCGCGGACGCGATCCGGCGTCGGGCGCAAGCCTTCGCTATCGGGAAACTTGAGGACGCGACGGCGATAGTCGCCGCCGATGATGCGGACCGAGTTCAATCGGCCGCCACCGTCACCGTGATCAGGTGCTCCGGCCGCACGCGGCGGGCAAAAGCCTGGCGGATGTCGTCGGTCGTCACGGCTTCGACCTTGGCCCGATACTGGTCGAGATAACCGAGCGGCAGGTCGTAGAAGCCGATGTTGGCGACGTTCTCGAGAATCTTCTTGTTGCTGTCCAGGCGCAGCGGGAAGCTGCCGGTCAGGTTGGCCTTGGCGGCCGCCAGTTCTTCCTCGCTCGGACCATCCTGGAGGAAGCCGGTGAGCACTTCGCGCGTCACCTTGAGCGCATCCTTGGCTTGCGAACGCTTGGTCTGCAGGCCGATCTGGAAGGGGCCGGTCTGCTTGAGCGGGGCGAAATAGCTGTAAACGCTGTAGGCATAGCCGCGCTTGTCGCGGACTTCCTTCATGAGCCGCGAGACGAAGCCGCCGCCGCCCAGCGTGTAGTTGCCGACGAGCAGCGGGAAGAAATCGGGGTTGCCGCGTTCGATGGCCGGCAGGCCGATGTAAACGTGCGCCTGGCTGGCCGGATGGGGAAGATTGACATGGCTCCAGTTGGGCAGCCGGGGGGCGTCTGGCAGCGTTGCCGCCTTGCCTTTGGGCAGGCCGGCGGCAATGGCTTCGGCAATCTTCTCGGCATCGGCGCGGGAAAGGTCGCCGACCAGCGTGATGCTGGCGTTGGCCGCGTTGTAATAGCGGGCGTGGAAGGCGGCGAGGTCGTTGCGGTTCAGCGCGGCGACGCTTTCCGGCGTGGCCTGGCGGCCGTAGGGGTGGTTCGGATACATGGCGGCCCAGAAAGCCTTGCCGGCGATGCTGTCGGGTCGGGTCATGGCTTCCTTGAGGCCGGCGATGGTGCGGACCTTTTCGCGCTCGAAAATGGCCGCATCGAAGCGTGGGGCGTGCAGCACGCTGTTCAGGACGGCCAGCGCCGGCTCACGCTTGTCCGGTGCCGACAGGGTGCGCAGCGAAATGCCGGCGCGGTCGGTGTCGGCGCCCCCGCCGAGGCTGGCGCCGAGGTCGGCCAGTTGCTCGGCGATCGCCGTTTCGTCGAGTTTGCCGGCGCCGAGATCGAGAATGCTGCGGGTCAGCCCGGCGAGGCCGGACTTGCCTTCCGGGTCGAACATCGAGCCGGCGGCGAAATCGACCCGCAGGTCGAGCATCGGCAAGACGCGGCTTTCGACGAACTGGACGCGGGCGCCGGACGGGGTCATCCAGTGCTCGATCTTGACGCCGGCCAGCGCGGCGTGCGAGACGAGCAGGGCGATTGCTACGGTCAACAGTCTTTTCATGCCAAAAACTCCAATAATTTCGGGTGCCAGGCGAGCAGCAGGGCGAAGCCGGCGATGGCCGCCGTTGCGACCAGGCCCCAGGTCAGGGCGCGAACGAGGCGGCGGTTGGCATCGATCTGGGCGACCAGTTGGGCGTTCTGTTCGCTCAGCGCCTGAATCAGTTCGCCGGAGGCCAGTATCTGGGTGCGCAATTTGCGCTGAACGGCTTCCAGGGAGGTCAGCCGCGTCGTGAAATCGGCGTCGGGTGGCGTTGTCTCGGCGAGGTCCGAGGCGGCGCCATCGCCATTTTTGCGGCCCATGCCCTGCCACAGTTTCTTGGCGCCATCGGCGATGATCGGTGCCTTGCCGAGCACGTCGCTCCACGGCACATTGCTCAGGATGGTCATCCACGGTAAAGCCATGATGTCCCCGGCCTCAGTGGCGAGTGGCAACGGCCGGACGGCGCGGCTTGCCGTCGAACGGTTGCGGATCGAGCCGGCCGATGGTCAGGGCGTCGTCGTTGAAATACCGGTTGGCCACCGCCTGAATGTCGGCGGCGGTGACCGTCTGCAGCTTTTCCAGCATGCGGTCGAGTTTCCGGTAGGGCAGGCCGACGGCTTCGATCTGGCCGATTTCCATGGCCTGGCCGAACATCGAGTCGAGCTTGTAGACCTGTCCGGCGATCAACTGCGCCTTGGCCCGCTTGAGTTCCTGCTCGCTGACGCCGTCTTTCTGGACGCGGGCGATTTCGGCACGCAGGGCGGCTTCGAGATCGCCCACCGTTTTGCCTTCCGACGGCGTGCCGTGCAGGTAAAGCATGCCCGGGCCGCGTGCCGTGGCGTCGTAATCGATGCCGGCCGACAGGGCGACCTTGTCCTCGCGGACCAGTTTCTTGTTGAAGCGGGCGGCGTCGTGGCCGTCGAGAATCGAGGCGAGCATTTCCAGCGCGTAGGGATCGCTGTCTTTCTCGATGTCGCGCAGGACCGGTGCCTTGTAGCCCATGATCAGGACCGGCAATTCGGCCGGCGCCTTGACGGTGAGCTGGCGCGTCCCTTCCTGGACCGGCTCGATCTGCTGCTTGCGCGGCGGCAGGGGGCGGCCTTCGAGCCGGCCGTAATGCTTCTCGGCGAGGGCGAAGACTTCCTTGTGGTCGACGTCGCCGGAGATCACGACGTAAGCGTTGTTCGGCACGTACCAGGTGTCGTACCAGGCCTTGGCGTCGGCCGCGGTCATCGTTTCGAGGTCGTTCATCCAGCCGATGATCGGCCGGCGATACGGGTGGGCCTGGAAGGCGACGGCGTTCATCTGTTCGAACAGCTTGGACTGCGGCTCGTCATCGGTGCGCATGCGGCGCTCTTCCATGACGACCTTGATTTCCTGCGCGAATTCCTTGGCATCGACGTTGAGGTGGCGCATGCGGTCGGCTTCGAGGGCCATCACATCGTCGAGTTTTTCCTTCGGCACCTGCTGGAAATAAGCCGTGTAGTCGCGGCTCGTGAAGGCGTTGTCGCGCCCGCCAGCGGCGGCGACACGCTTGTTGAATTCGCCCGGGCCGACGTTCGGCGTGCCCTTGAACATCATGTGTTCGAGGACATGGGCGACGCCCGACGCGCCATCGACCTCGTCGGTGCTGCCGATGCGGTACCAGACCATCTGGACGGCGGTCGGCGCCCGGTGGTCTTCCTTGACGATGATGCGCAGGCCGTTTTTCAGCGTGGTTTCGTAGGGATTGGCGAAAGCTGCGGTCGACAGCCCGGCAGCGAGCAAAACGGAGAGCAGGTATTTGAGGCGCATGGGGAGTGGGCAGGGGCTTTCTGTTAGAATTCGGGGCTGATTTTGCATCGAACCGGACGGCATCTTAACGGCTTGCCGCCCGCCTGTCAGCAAGGCTTGAGACCCCCATTCCCATGTTCAGTTTCCTGAAAAAATCCGGCTCCGAGAAGAAGGCCGACGTTCCGGCTGAAGCCGCCGCGGCCCCCTCCTGGCGCGAGCGCCTGTTCAAGGGGCTGGCCAAGACCCGCGCCCAGTGGGGCGGCAAGCTCAAAACCATTTTCTCGCGCGGCAAGGTCGACGACGAACTGCTCGAAGAGCTGGAAACCCTGTTGCTGACCAGCGACTGCGGCATCGAGGCGACCACCCACCTGCTCGACGAGTTGAAGAAGGCGGCCAAGCGCGACAAGCTGGAGACGCCGGAGGCGATCCAGCAGGCGCTGCACGACGCCCTGCTGGAAACCCTGCAGCCGCTCGAACAGCCGCTCGACGTGTCGACCCACAAGCCCTTCGTGATCATGATTGCCGGGGTCAACGGTGCCGGCAAGACGACCTCGATCGGCAAACTGGCGAAGTATTTCCAGACGCAAGGCAAGAGCGTGCTGCTCGCTGCCGGCGACACCTTCCGCGCCGCCGCCCGCGAACAGCTTGAAACCTGGGGCGAGCGCAACAACGTGACGGTCATCGCCCAGGACAACGGCGATCCGGCGGCCGTCGTCTTCGACGCCATTTCGGCCGCCAAGGCACGCGGCATCGACATCGTGCTGGCCGATACGGCCGGTCGGCTGCCGACCCAGTTGCACCTCATGGAAGAAATCGCCAAGGTCAGGCGCGTCATCCAGAAAATCGACCCGGAAGGCCCGCACGAAACCCTGCTCGTCCTCGACGCCAACATCGGTCAGAACGCGCTACAGCAGGTCAAGGCCTTCGACAAGGCGATCAAGGTCAGCGGCCTGGTCCTGACCAAGCTCGACGGCACGGCCAAGGGCGGCGTCGTCACGGCGATCGCCCGGCAATGCCCGAAGCCGATCCGCTTCATCGGCGTCGGCGAGCAGATCGACGACCTGCGCCCTTTCCTGGCCCGTGATTTCGTGGACGCCATGTTCGAGCAATGATCGAAGCGAGCAATCTGACCAAACGCTATCCCGGCGGCTTCGAGGCCATCAAGGATGCGAGTTTTTCGATTGAGGCCGGGCAGATGGTGCTCATTACCGGCCATTCCGGGGCCGGCAAGACGACGCTGGTCAAGCTGATGTCGACCATCGAGCGGCCGACTTCCGGCAGCCTCGTGGTCAACGGCCAGAATCTCTCGGCCCTTGGGCGCAGCGCCATTCCGCACGTACGCCGGCATTTCGGTCTGGTTTTCCAGGATCAGAAGCTGCTGTTCGACCGCGATGCGCTGGAAAACGTGCTGCTGCCGCTGCACATCGCCGGCCTGCCGCGCCGCGAGGCGATCCGCCGGGCCCAGGCGGCGCTCGACAAGGTCGGCCTGCTGGCCCGCGAAAAGGCCAATCCCATTGCCCTCTCCGGCGGCGAGCAGCAACGGCTGGCCATCGCCCGTGCCGTGGTTAACCGGCCGACCATCCTGATCGCCGACGAGCCGACCGGCAACCTCGACAGCGAATCCGGCTTGGCCATCCTCGACATCTTTGCCGACTTTCATCGGGTCGGCGTCACCGTCGTCGTCGCCACCCACGACCAGAGCTGGATCGCCCGTTACCACCCGAACGTGCTGCGTCTGGCGCACGGGAGGGTGGTCGAATGAGCGCCTGGTTGATTCAGCACCGCGCCGCCCTGGCCGCCGCTTTCCGCCGCCTGTGGGCGACCCCGCTCAACACCCTGCTGTCGCTGCTGGTCATCGGCATTGCGCTGACCCTGCCGGCCTTTGGCTATGTCGCGCTCGACAACCTCCGTGAGCTTGGTCGCAATGCTTCCGGCGTGCAGCAGATCAGCCTGTTCATGAGCCTCGATGCGAGCCGGAAGGACGTTGGCGAGATCGAAAGCCGGCTGCGTCAGGCCGTCGGCGGTCAATGGCGGTTTGTGCCCAAGGAAGATGCGCTGAAGCGCATGAAGTCCAGCGAAGGCATGGCGGAAATCGTCGCCAGCCTGCCGCGCAACCCGCTGCCCGATGCCTTCATCGTCGAGCCGGCCAATACCGAGCCGGCAGCGCTGGAAGCACTGCGCCAGGACATTGCCGGCTGGCCCAAGGTCGCCCACGTGCAGCTCGATTCGGCCTGGATCAAGCGTTTCGATGCCTTCCTGCGGCTCGGCAAGCTGGCGCTGTGGATGCTGGCCGGGCTGTTCGGCGCCGGGCTGGTGGCCGTCACCTTCAACACCATCCGCCTGCAGGTCATGGCCCAATCGGCCGAAATCGAAGTGGCGCGCATGATCGGCGCGACGGACGGTTTCATCCGCCGGCCCTTCTATTATTTCGGTGCCCTGCAGGGTGCCCTCGGCGGTCTGCTGGCGGCGGTGCTGGTGCTCGCCGCGCTGCGGCAGCTGGGCGGGCCGGTCGGCGAACTGGCGGCACTCTATGGCGGCAACTTCAGCCTGCGCCCGCCGGGCGTGGCTGAAATGCTCGGGCTGACGGCGCTCGGCGCCTTCCTCGGCTGGCTCGGCGCCCAGTTGTCGGTCAGCCTGTCGTTGCGGAAGCTTGACTAGCCGGCGCGAGTTTTTGTGTACGGTGGGGGCGGCCGCCCTCGCCGGTTGCGCCCCGGCCGGAAAAATTCATTTGCCGCCCGGCGAATTGCTCGGCATGAACCTGACGCTCGGCCACCGTCTGCGCGACGGCCATTTCCCGGCCCCTGCCGAAACGCGAAAAACCGGTGTGTTGATCGTTGGCGGTGGCATCTCGGGGCTGTCGGCGGCGTGGACTCTGGCCAAGGCGACGGTCGACGACTTCCTCGTGCTGGAAATGGAAAGCGAGGCCGGCGGCAATGCGCGGGCCGGGCAGTCGCCGCTCGTCGCCTACCCGTGGGGGGCGCATTATTTGCCCTTGCCTGGGCCGGAGGCCGTGCATGTACGCCAACTGCTGGCCGAACTCGGCGTCCTGCGGGGCGACCCGGCGGCGCTCAAGCCGAGCTACGACGAGCGTTATCTGTGCGCGACGCCGCAGGAACGGGTTTTTCGCAATGGTTTGTGGGATGAAGGCTTGCTGCCGCAACGCGGCATCGATGCCGCCGAACTGGCGCAGCAGAAGCGTTTTTCCGAACGGATGGATGAACTCAAGCGCGTCCGGGGCCGCGACGGGCGTCGGCTGTTCGCCATCCCGATGGCGCTGTCGAGTCGCGATCCGAAATGGCTGGCCCTCGACCGGATTTCCTTCGCCCAATGGCTGACCGACAACGGCTTCACGGCGCCTACCGTGCGCTGGCTGGCCAACTACGCCTGCCGCGACGATTACGGCATGGTCTGCGATCAGGTCTCGGCCTGGGCCGGCCTGCACTATTTCGCCTGTCGTGACGGCGAGGCGGCCAATGCGGCGGGCGACACCGTGCTCACGGCGCCCGAAGGCAATGCCTGGCTGGCCCGTGGGCTGGCCCAAAAGGCCGGCGACCGGATCGTCACCGGGGCGCTGGTCTGGCGCATAGCGGAGGGGAAGTCGCGTGTTACGGTCGACGTGCTTTTCGGGGCAAAAACCGTGCGTTTCGAGGCCCGGCAACTGATCTGGGCGGCGCCGGCCTTCGTTCTGCCGCGCGTCTGGCCGGCGATCCCCGGCGGACTCAAGGCGGCGGCGCTGGCCGGCGATTACGCGCCATGGCTGACCGCCAACCTGCATCTTGCCGATCTGCCGGAAGAGCGGCACGGTGCGCCGCCGGCCTGGGACAACGTGCTCTACGATAGCCCCGGTCTCGGCTACGTCAGCGCGACGCATCAACTGATCCGCCGCTGGCTGGGCGGTACGGTGCTTACTTATTACCGTGCCTTGCACGACGTGACGCCGGCCGAGGGTCGTCGACTGCTCATGGAAACGCCACGCGAGGCCTGGGCCGAAGGCATCCTGGCCGAACTCGAACGCGTCCATCCGAACATCCGCCAACTGACCACGCGCCTCGACGTCTTCCGCAACGGCCATGCCATGCGCCGCCCGGTGCCGGGCAGCCTGTTCCACGGTCAACGGGAAAAAATGGCCAATTTTCAAAGCCCGCGCATCACCCTGGCGCACGCCGATCTGTCGGGGTTTTCCTTGTTCGAGGAGGCGCAGTATCGCGGCGTCATGGCGGCCCGGCGAAGCATCGGCGGAAAGTTTTGACAACGGCCCGATTCGCCCGTTGCATGGGGCGAGCCGCATGTTAATCTTTGCTGATGAACGGCCGAACTGAAGTCGAATCGGCGTGCTTGATTCCTGGTGCGGACAGGGGCGAGTCGGGGGGGAAAATGGAAAATTCCGAGAATCCGGGCACACCCGGAAAGCGTCGCAGCCACTTTGTTGGCAAGCTCTGGCTTGGCACCTTGCTGGTCAATCTGTTCGTATTCGGGATCGTCGGGCTGATCATCGAGCGAAATCACCAGCGCGAGGTCACCCAGGCCGTTGCGCTCACCGAGAATTACGCCAAGATCCTCGAAGAGGCCCTGGGCGGTTTCATCAGCAAGATCGACCTGACCCTGCACACCGTCGGTGCCGAGGTCGAGCGCCAGCTGGCCGGCGGCGGTATCGATGACAACATGCTCAATGCCCTGATCGCCCGGCAGGATGCCCTGATTCCCGAAGCGCTCGGCCTGCGCGTGGTCGACGCCCGGGGCATCATTCGTAACGCGGTCAATGCCGTGCAGGTACCCCAGGTCAGCATAGCCGACCGTCCGCAGTTCATTCGTCTGCGCGACGACCCGCAGGCCGGGCTGGTCTTCTCGAAACCGATCGTCGGCCGGGCGGCGGGCCAATGGTTGATCACGCTCGGCCGGCGGGTCAATTATCCGGATGGCCGTTTTGCCGGAGACGTCCATGTCGCCGTCGCCGTCGACCATTTCATCGGCATGTTTGCCAAGCTCAATCTGGGTGACAACGGCAACATCGGCCTGTGGGACAAGACCACGCTGCTCGCCCGCTACGCCCGCGACGATACCCGCGGCGCCACGGTCGGCAATACCACGCCATCGTCCGACCTGCGGGGTTTGCTCGATTCCGGGCTGCGGGTGGCCAATTACCACACGCGGTCCGGGGTGGACGGCATTTCCCGGGTCTTCCATTTTCATCAGGTGGGCAATTATCCCCTCTACATGGTCGTCGGACTGGCCGACGAGGATTACCTGCGCAACTGGTGGCGCGACACACTGGGTATCCTGATGCTGGCCGGGCTGTTCTCGCTGGCCACGCTGGTTTCGGCGACGCTGATCGGGCGCAACCTGCGGCGGCGGGAAGCGGACGAAGCTGCGCTGGCCCGTCAGGCCGCCGACTATACCCGTCGCCTGGAAGCATCGAACAGTGCGGCCGAGGCGGCCTGGCGGCAAAGCGAATTGATTCTTGCCTCGGCGGCCGAGGGCATCTGCGGCGTCGACCTCGCGGGCAAGGTCATCTTCGTCAACCCGGCGGCGCGCCGGATGTTCGGCTGGGCCGACAGCGAAGGCCCCGGCAAGGACCTGCATGCCGAAACGCATCACCATCATACCGATGGCAGCGTTTTTCCGGAGGGCGACTGCGCGGTCTATCAGACCTTGCGCGATGGCCAGCGCCGACATGTCGAGGACGGCCTGTACTGGCGCCGGGATGGCAGCTCGTTCGCGGTGGAATTTACTGTTTCGCCGATCGAGCGCGACGGGCAGATCAGCGGCGCCGTCAACGTCTTCCGGGAGATCAGCGAACGCAAGCGGATCGAGGCCGAACTCGAACGGCATCGGCGCAATCTGGAGGAACTGGTGCAGCAGCGCACCTCCGAACTGATCCAGACCGAGGCGCGCGCCAGCCACATTCTCGATGCCAGCGCCGACGGCCTGTACGGCATCGACCGCGCCGGCATCGTCACGTTCATGAACCCGGCCGGCTGCGCCATTCTCGGCTACACCCCGGAGCAGGTGGTCGGGCGTCTGGCGCATACCCTGTTCCACCACAGCAAGGCCGATAACTCGCCCTACCCGTCGGCCGAATGTCCGAGCTACAAGTCCCTGCGTCAGGGCGACAAGATTCGCGTCGACGACGAGGTTTACTGGCATGCCGACGGCCATCCGGTGCCGGTCATGTATGCCACCCACCCGATGATCCAGAACGGCGAGATCACCGGTGCGGTGACCAGCTTCGTCGACGTCAGCGTCCAGCGTGCGGCGGCCGAAGCCCGCGAAGTGGCGCTGGTGGCGGCCGAAAACCTGGCCCGGGTCCGCCGCGAATTCCTGGCTAACATGAGCCATGAAATCCGCACGCCGCTCAACGGCGTCCTCGGCTTTGCCGAAATCGGCGCCCGCAACGTCCAGAACAGCGACAAGGCACGCGATGCCTTCACCAAGATCCAGACCTCAGGCAAGCGTCTGCTCGGCGTCATCAACGACGTCCTCGACTTTTCCAAGCTCGATGCCGGCAAGCTCAACATCGAGCAAACCGAGGTGGTCATCGAGCAGGTCGTCGCCAGTACGGTCGAGCTGGTCCGCGATCGCGCCGGCGCCAAGGGACTGGCCCTGCAAGTCGAGCTGGCGCCGGAGCTGCCGCGCACCTGCCTCAGCGACCCCCTGCGCATGGGACAGGTTCTGCTCAACGTCCTGACCAATGCCGTCAAATTCACCGAGGCCGGCAGCGTTTCGCTGTCCTTGTCCTGTCGCGACGGAATGCTGGTCTTCCGGGTGGCCGATACCGGCATCGGCATGGATGTGGAGCAACTCGACCTGCTGTTCAATCCTTTCCAGCAGGCAGATGCCTCTTCGACCCGAAAATTTGGCGGCAGCGGCCTCGGACTGGCCATCAGCAAGCGCATCGTCGATTTGATGGATGGCGAAATACGGGTCGACAGCCAGCCCGGGGTCGGTACCTGCGTCGAGATCCGATTGCCCTGCGTCACCTCGCCGTCAGCGGCTGTGCCATCGGCTGCGCCGGAAGGCGCCGCGGCGGCCGGCGGCCAGCCGCTGGCCGGGCTGTCCGTACTCGTCGCCGACGATGAGAGCATCAACCGGCTGATACTCGAAGAAATGCTGACTGAATACGGGGCGCGTGTGGTCAGCGTCGGTGATGGCCGGGCGGCCGTCGAGCGGGTGCTCGGCGATGGGCCGGGCGCCTTCGATGTCGTGCTGATGGACATCCAGATGCCCGGGATGGATGGCTACGAAGCGGCCCGCCAGATTCTCGAAGTGGCACCGCAGCTGCCGGTCATCGCCCAGACCGCGCATGCCTTCCGGGAGGAACTCGACCGCTGCGTGGCGGCCGGCATGGTCGCGCACGTGACCAAGCCGATCGATGCCGACGCGTTGATCCGGGTGATCAGGGAAAACCTGTCAGGCCGTGCCCGGGGATGAGCTGGCGGCGTCACCGTCATGCGGTGCAGTCGGCAGCTTGCGTTTTTCCTGGGCCGTTTTATTCCGCATGAAATGGCCCGGATGCGTCGTTTTCAGTAGATCAGAAACGGCCGGCGGCTTTCCTGCCAGGCTGTTTCGTCGGCTGTCGCCAGCAGGTCGAGGTCGTCGGCCAGCGTCGCCGGAGCATCGACCCATGCGCGCAAAAGCGGCGAGCCGTTGATGAGGTCGATGGCCAGGCGGTCGTGTTCGTACTCGTAGGCGAAATCGCGCCACAGCGGATAGTCGGGGTAAAGCCGGCGGATGGCCTTGAAGGCGAGGGCCTGGATGCGCCAGGGTTTGAAGGCGGCGTGGTCGTAGTACGGCCCTTCGCAATGGATCTGGATGCCGTGATTGAGCTTCCCGGCGTGCTTGTGGAAGGTCGGTTCGAACCAGCATTCGCGCAGCTTGCAGCCGGCCAGCCAGTGTGGGGCGAAGGCGTGCATTTCAGCGAGCACGGCGCGGGCATCGATGTCCGGCGCGCCGAACAGTTCGAGCGGCCGGGTCGTGCCGCGCCCTTCGCTCAAGGTGGCGCCTTCGAGCATGACGGTGCCGGCGTAGGCGCGGGCCATCCACAGATTGGGGGCGTTCGGGCTGGGGTTGATCCAGGTTCGCTCACCGAGCGGCCAGCCGTAGCCGGGCGCGGCGTCGGGCTGCCAGCCCTGCATTTCGATGACGCGATAATCGACGTCTAGCTTGCGCGTGGCGATGAACCACTGGCCGAGTTCGCCCATGGTCAGGCCGTGGCGCATCGGCATCGGGCCGGCGCCGACGAAGCTTTCCCAGCCGGCGCGCAGGGTCAGGCCTTCGACCGGGCGGCCGGCCGGGTTGGGGCGGTCGAGCACCCAGACGCGCTTGCCGTGTTTGGCGGCGGCTTCGAGCACGTAGCGCAGCGTCGTGATGAAGGTGTAGATGCGGCAGCCGAGGTCCTGCAGATCGACGAGCAGGACGTCGAAAGTGGCCATCATCGCGTCGGTCGGCCGGCGCACCTCGCCGTACAGGCTGAAGATGGGGATGCCGAGTTGTGGGTCGAGGAAGTCGGGCGACTCGACCATGTTGTCCTGCTTGTCGCCGCGCAGGCCGTGCTGCGGGCCGAAGGCGGCGCTTAGCTTGAGATCGGGCAGGGCGGCCAGGGCGTCGAGCGAATGGGTCAGGTCGGCGGTCACCGAGGCCGGGTGGGCGAGCAGGGCGACGCGCTGGCCGGCCAGCGGGCGGCGCAGGGCGGGGTCGGCGAGCAGGCGGTCGATGCCGAACTGAATGGTGTGGGTCATGGCGGGTTTCGCTTGAGGGTCAGGGCAAAGCTCTGGCGGACGTGGAAATCGGGCTGGGCGGCGCAATGGGTGAGCGCCCAGTAGGTTTTGCTGCCGTCGGCGGCTTCGATGACGGCGGTTAGGCCGAGGTGCAGGGCTTTACCGGGCGGCAGCAGGGCGGCGGGGAGGCTGGCGCGCAGTTCGAAACCGTCGGCCAGCGGGGTAAAAGCGAGTTGCGGCTCGGCCGCCGGGGCAAAGGCCTCGTCACGCTCCCGGTAGTCGGTGAAACGGTAGGCCGCCCACTGGCCGGAGGGTGAGAAATTGAATTCGCGATAGCCGGTGCCGCCCTCCGTCACGAAGGCTTCGCAGCAGGTGCGCTGCCACAGGCCGTCGGCCGGGCCGGCTGCTTGCGGCGCCGGCAGGCGAAGGTCGGCGGGCGGGCAAGTGATGCGATAGCTGAGGAGCAGTCCGCCATCATCCTTCGTCGCAACGCCGACCTCGATGCCGCACGCCAGTGTGCCGGTGGCGACCGGGTGGCAGATCAGGGCGGCAGGTTGGGGAGCGGACAAGGCTGGGCGGGCGTCAAAATGGGTGGCAGGCGGTACTTTAACTGCTTGTTTCGGCGGTTGTTACGGTCAACCGGAAAAAACGGCCAAAATCAAGGCGCACCCTTGGTCGGCGAATCCTTTTGGAGTAAGTTACCGGCTTTCAGAAAACGCTTTCCGGGAGAGAAACGTGACGCCGCTGCGCATCAATCTAGAACAAGAAGACATTCCGACCCACTGGTACAACGTCGTCGCCGACATGGTCAATCCGCCGGCCCCGCCGCTTGGTCCCGATGGCAACCCGGTGCCGCCGGAAGCGATGGGGGCGATTTTCCCCGGCCCGATCCTCGAGCAGGAAATGTCCGCCGAGCGCTGGATCGCCATTCCCGAAGAAGTCCGCCAGATCTACGCCCTGTGGCGCCCGGCGCCGCTCTGTCGCGCCCTGCGTCTGGAGCAGGCGCTCGGCACGCCGGCCAAGATTTTCTACAAGTACGAAGGCGTTTCGCCGGCCGGTTCGCACAAGCCGAACTCCGCCGTGCCGCAGGCCTATTTCAACAAGATCGCCGGCACCAAGCGGCTGACCACCGAAACCGGCGCCGGCCAGTGGGGTTCGTCGATCGCCTTCGCCGGCCAGATGTTCGGCCTGCCGGTGCGCGTCTTCATGGTCAAGGTCAGCTACGAGCAGAAACCCTTCCGCCGTTCGATGATGCAGACCTGGGGCGCCGATGTCTTCGCCAGCCCGACCAACCTGACCAACGCCGGCCGTGCCGCGCTGGCCGCCGATCCCGACAACCAGGGTTCGCTCGGCCTGGCCATCTCCGAAGCGGTCGAAGAGGCGGCGGCCGAAGCCGGCACCTGCTACACCCTCGGCTCGGTGCTCAACCACGTGTTGCTCCACCAGACGGTGATCGGCCTCGAAGCCAAGAAGCAGTTCGACAAGATCGGCCTCTATCCGGACGTGATCTTCGGGCCTTGCGGCGGCGGTTCCAGCTTTGGCGGCATTGCCTTTCCCTTCCTCGCCGACAAGGCGGCTGGCGACAAGCGGGCGACCAACCTCCGTTGCGTCGCCGTCGAGCCGACCTCCTGCCCGACGCTGACCAAGGGCCACTATGCCTACGATTACGGCGACGTCTCCGGCTACACGCCGATCATGAAGATGTACACCCTCGGCCACGACTTCATGCCGCCCGGCATCCACGCCGGCGGCCTGCGCTACCACGGCGATTCGCCGCTCGTCTCGCAACTGCTGCACGAGGGCCATGTCGAAGCGCTGGCCGTGCCGCAGGTCGCCACCTTCGAGGCCGGCGTCCAGTTTGCCCGGGCCGAAGGCATCATCCCGGCGCCGGAATCCTGCCACGCCATCCGCGCCGCCATCGACGAGGCGCTCAAGTGCAAGATCACCGGCGAGGCCAAGACCATCCTGTTCAGCCTGACCGGCCACGGCCACTTCGACATGGCGTCCTATGACAAATTCTTCTCCGGCAAGCTCGAAGACTACGATTACCCGGAAGCCGCCATCGCCGAATCGCTGAAACACCTGCCCAAGGTAGGCTGAGTCCGTGAAAGCGCTCGTCTTCCTGCTCGTTCTCGCCAACCTGCTGTTCTACGCCTTCAGCGCCGGCTACTTCGGGCGACCGGACAATCCGGACGCTGGGCGTGTCGGGCAGCAGGTCCTGCCCGAGCGCATGCGCATCGTGTCGCGCGGCGAGGCCCCGGCTACGCCGCCCGTCAAGCCCGAGCCGGTCGTTCCGGAAAGCGCGCCGGCGGCGGAAATGCCGGCGCCGGAGAAGACCGAGGCGGAGGCGCCGCTTGCCCCGGAACCAGCGCCGGAAACCAGGCTCGACCAGCCGGCTGTCTGCCTGACCTGGCGCCCCTTGCCGGTGGCCGATGGCGAGCGTCTGTCGGCCTTGCTGGCCGAGCGTTTTGGCGCTTACAAGGTGTCCCGGCGAGTGGTCGCCACCGAAAGCAACGGCTGGTGGGTGTTCATCCCGCCGCAGGCGAGCAAGGCCGAGGCCGAGAAAAAGTCCGCCGAACTGCGCGAACTCGGTGTCACGGAGTTTTTCGTCGTGCAGGACACGGCGAACCGCAACGCCATTTCGCTCGGCGTTTTCTCCTCCGAAAAAGGGGGGCAGGAAAAACTGGCCGAATTGAAAGCCCAGGGCGTTCGTTCGGCGCAGCTCGGGCAGCGTCCGGGCAAGGACAGCATGGTCACGCTGCAGGCGCGCGGGCCGGTTGCCGACAAGGTCGAGTTGATCGGCGCTGTCGGCCGCCTCCTGCCGAAGTTCGTCACGCTGGCCTGCCGATGAGTCGGTACGTCGTCGGTCTGACCGGCGGGATCGGTAGCGGCAAGAGCACGGTCGCCGACCTGTTCGTCGAGCAGGGGGCCGGGCTGGTCGACACCGATGCCATTGCCCGCGAATTGACGCAGGCGGGTGGCGCCGCGCTGGCGGCATTGGCAACCGAATTCGGGCCGGGGATCCTGGCCGCCGATGGCGCCCTCGACCGGGTCGCCATGCGCCAGCTGGCTTTTGCCGACCCTTCGGCGAGAGGCCGGCTGGAAAGCATCCTGCATCCGCTGATCCGCGAGGTTTCCCGCCAACGCAGCCAGGCCGCGCCGGAGCCTTACGTCATTTTGGCCGTGCCGCTGCTCGTCGAATCAGGAACTTATCGTGAACGCTGCGATCGCATCGTCGTGGTCGACTGCCCGGAAAACCTGCAAATCGAGCGCGTCATGGCGCGTAGCGGACTCGCTGCCGACGAGGTCAGGGCGATCATGGCGGCACAGGCCACACGTCCGCAGCGACTGGCTGTCGCCGACGATGTCGTGACCAATGATGCGGACAAAGCAAAACTCGTCGGACAGGTCAAAGCCTTGCATGCAAACTATCTAGCACTTTTGGCCGAAAAACTTAAAGCATGCTGTTGAGATTTGCATGCAAATAGCTCAGAATAAACATAATTTTTCCGTTTTTATCGGACACCGGCCGCGTGATTACCTACGAATACCCGTTTAATGAGCGCATCCGCACGCTACTGCGTCTGGAAGACCTGTTCGAAAAAACGGCCTATTTTGCTCAGGAAGAAGGCGCCCCCGAGCACCACACAGCCCTGCTTTCCCTGTTTGAAATCCTCGAGGTGGCCGGTCGTGCCGATCTCAAGATGGACCTCATCCAGGAGCTTGAACGGCAGCGGCAAACCCTGCTCGCCTTCCGCAACAATCCCGAAATTTCCGAAGAGGCGCTGTCCGGCGCGCTCTATGAAATCGAACAGTCGTCGGCTGCGCTGCTCGGCATGACCGGCAAGATCGGCCAATACCTGCGCGAAAACGACTGGCTCATGAGCATCAAGAGCCGGGCCGCCATCCCCGGCGGCGTCTGCGAATTCGACCTGCCGTCCTACCACTGGTGGCTGCATCGTCCGGCCGATGTCCGGCGCAGCGCGCTGGCCGGGTGGACCAAGCCGATGCTGCCGCTGCGCGACGCCGCAGCCATCGTCCTGCGCCTGTTGCGCTCGAGCGGCCGGGCGAAAAACTATGTGGCGACCAATGGCCAGTTCCAGCTCAATCTGGGCGGTTCTGCAGCGCAGATGGTGCGCATCACGGTCAGCATCGACGAACAGGCGATCCCCGAAGTCAGCGCCAACAAGTATTTTCTCAACATCCGCTTCACCAAGCCGCCGGCCGGTGAACTCAAGGCTCGCTGTTGCGAGCGCGACGTGCCCTTCGACCTGACCTTCTGCAACCTCTGATGGCAACCCCGCGCAAGGTCCGTTGTCCGCAATGCGGCGAAGACGCCCTCTGGGCCCCGGAAAATCCGAATCGTCCGTTCTGTTCGGAACGTTGCAAGCAGATCGATCTCGGCTGCTGGGCCAGCGATTCCTATCGCATCGGCGGGGCGGTCAGCGATGAAGAGGCCGGGACGCCCGGCCTCGATTTTCCGGACCAGCCGACGCGCTGATCAGCCCCATTCCGGCGACTGCTACGGTCAACCGGAAAAAATGCCCAAAATTGAAATGTCCCGACGGCCTACCAGCCGCGCATGAGCGCGATGCCGTGGGCGCCGTTTTCCTGCGCTTCGCGCACCATCGCCAGTTGCATGCCGCCCAGCGCCAGGACCGGTAGCGTGTTGCCGGCCAGTTGTCGGGCGAATTCCGGCCAGCCGAGTCCTGGCGCGTCGGGGTGAGTCGGTGTTGGCAGCACGGGGCCGAGCAGCGCGTAGTCGAGGCCAAGTTCGCCGGCGCGCGTAATTTCGGCAGCGTTGTGGCAGGAGGCGCCGACCCAGGTGAAATCGGGGCGCTGCGGGCAGGCGGCCAGTTTGAGCGATGACAGGTGTACGCCGTCGGCGCCGACCTGGCGGGCAATGTCTTCGTCGTCATTGATGACGACCAGCGCGCCATGGCTGTGCGCCAGCCGGCAGACGGCTTCGGCAAACCACAGGCGCTGCGCCGGCGGCCAGCCCTTGTCGCGCACCTGGATCAGGCGCAGGCCGGCCTGCAGGGCTTCTTCCAGCCGTTCCAGCTGGCGCTCGGTGCCTTCCGTCTCAGCATTGGTGATGGCCATCGTCGTCGGTAGCGAGAGGGCTTTGAGTATGGGATCGTTGGCCGGCAGGATGGGGGCGACGGAGGCCGCCTCGCCCGTTTTTTGCCACGCGACGGCCGAATGTTCGAGCGGCGCCGTGATGCCGATTTCGCCGTCCCATGCCGTGACGCGCCAGAAATTCAGGCGCACGGTGGCGTGCGGGTAGGCGAATTGCCGGGTCAGCCAGGACGAGCAGGCGGTGGCGGTGATGCCGAGTTCTTCCTGCAATTCGCGGATCAGCGCGTCGCGCACGCTTTCGCCGGGTTCGACCTTGCCGCCCGGGAACTCCCAGTAGCCGGCGTAAACCTTGCCCTCCGGGCGCTGGGCGAGCAGGAATTCGCGGCCGTCGGCGCGCAGCATGACGGCGGCGGCGACTTCGACGATTTTCGTCACTTGGCTTTCTTCCGCGACGTTTTCTGGCGCCCGGCCAGGTCGCGGGCGAACTGCCAGGCGACGCGACCCGAGCGCGAACCGCGGCTTAGTGCCCAGTTCAGCGCTTCGCGCTCGCTGGCGGCGATGACTTCGTCGGTCACGCCAAGCTGGCGCGCCCAGTGGTTGGCGATGGCCAGATAGTCGTCCTGGCTGAACGGATAGAAGGAGATCCACAGGCCGAAACGCTCGGATAGGGAGATTTTTTCCTCGGTCGTTTCGCCGGGATGAATTTCGTCGTCGACGCGATGCGTTTCGAGGTTTTCCGAAAAATACTCGGGCATCAGGTGGCGGCGGTTCGAGGTGGCGTAGATCAGCACGTTGTCGGGTGGCGCCGCGATCGAACCGTCGAGCACCGATTTGAGCGCCTTGTATGCCGTCTCGCCGGCCTCGAAGGACAGGTCGTCACAAAAAATGATGAATTTTTCCGGTCGACCGTCGAGCATATCGACGATGTCGGCCAGATCGGTCAAATCTTCCTTGTCCACCTCGATCAGGCGCAGCCCCTTGCCCGAATATTCGTTGAGCACGGCTTTCACCAACGACGACTTGCCGGAGCCGCGGGTGCCGGTCAGCAGCACGTTGTTGGCGGTTTTGCCGGCGACGAACTGGCGCGTGTTGGCGGTGATGCGCTCCTTCTGGTCGTCGATGTTCTCAAGATCTGCCAGGCGGATCGGGTGCGGATGGCGCACCGCCTGCAGCCAGCCGCGGCCATTGCTCTTGCGCCAGCGGAATGCGACGGCGGAGTGCCAGTCAGGCGCCTGTTGAACCGGCGGCAGGGAGGCTTCGAAGCGGGCCAGCACGGCTTCGGCACGGGCAAGCAGGCGTTCCAGGGAGGGGGAGTTGGGCATGGCGGCAGGTATACTTCGCGGCAAATTGCGAACTCTAGCGAAACCCATGCGAAAAATCCAAGCAGCGACCCTTTTATTTCTCACCCTGCTGGCCGGCTGTTCGACCGTGCCTCCGGGCGTTGCCCCGCCGCTGGCTTGCGCCCCCTGTCCGGCCTGTGCCGCCTGCCCGGCACCATTGCCGACGGCGCCGACGCTCGTTCCGGTAACGCCGCCCGCGTTTACGCGCACGTTGCTGCCGGCTGCCTGGGGCGATCTGCCCGGCTGGTCAACCGACGACGCGGCTGCCGCCTGGCCGGCCTTCCTGCTCTCCTGTCGCGGTGTCGCCAGCAAACCCAACGGCCCGGGCTGGAAACGCGTCTGCGACCAGGCGCGGGCGGCGGATGGCACGCCCGGCCACGACCCCCGCCGCTTCTTCGAGCAGCATCTGCAACCCTATGCCATCGCCAACGGCGATGGCGCCACGAGCGGTATGGTCACCGGCTATTACGAGCCGCTTTTGCGCGGTAGTCGGTCGCGTGCCAAGGGTTTTGAACAGCCCGTGCGTGGCGTGCCCGACGACCTGTTGACCATCGACCTGTCCGCGGTCTTTCCCGAACTGAAAGGCAAGCGCGTGCGTGGCCGCCTCGAAGGCAACAAGGTCCTGCCTTATTGGTCGCGGGCCGAAATCGCGGCGCGCGGCGAAAAACTGCCGGGCAAAACCCTGCTCTACGTGGACGATGCCGTCGAGCTTTTCTTCCTCCAGGTTCAGGGTTCGGGGCGCATCCGGCTGGCCGACGGCAGCGTGGTTCGTCTCAACTACGCCGACCAGAACGGGCACCCCTATCAATCCATCGGCCGGGCACTGGTCGAACGCGGCGAGTTGAAACTCGAAGAGGCCTCGATGCAGGGCATCCAGGCCTGGGCGCGGGCCAACCCGTCGCGCCTCGACAATCTGCTCAATTCCAATCCGAGCTATGTTTTCTTCCGTGAAATTCCAAATAGCCAGGACGGCCCGATCGGCGCACTCGGCGTGCCGCTGACCGCCGAGCGCAGTATCGCCATCGATCCGCGATCCGTGCCGCTCGGTTCGCCCGTCTTTCTGGCCACGACCCGGCCGAATTCGGGCGTTGCCATGAACCGTCTGGTCATGGCCCAGGACACCGGCGGTGCCATCAAGGGCGCCGTGCGCGCCGATTTTTTCTGGGGTTTCGGCAAGGCGGCGGGCGAGCAGGCCGGGCGGATGAAGCAGAGTGGCCGGATGTGGATACTGCTGCCGCCCGAACTTGCCCCGAATTAAAGCGCGGATGCACCAAGGCTGAGCGCCGACTCGAAAAATTGCACCGTAGCGGTGCGATATGCTCGTTATCGGGTTTTGCAATGCACTGATTTATAACAATATTGGCGCACTGGAATGGTGCTTGCTTTTGGCTTTCCCATTCTTTGAATGGGGTAATCCATGGAAACGGTTCAATCCAGCAGCAACGTATTGTTCATCCTGCTCGGCGCCATCATGGTGCTGGCCATGCACGCGGGCTTTGCCTTCCTTGAGGTCGGCACGGTTCGCAAAAAGAACCAGGTCAATGCGCTGGTCAAGATTTTGACCGATTTTGGCGTGTCGACCGTGGCCTACTTCTTCGTAGGCTACAGCGTCGCCTACGGTGTCAATTTCTTCAGCGGCGTCGAAACGCTGATGGCGAAGAACGGTTACGAGCTGACCAAGTTCTTCTTCCTGCTCACCTTCGCAGCGGCGATCCCGGCCATCATTTCCGGCGGCATCGCCGAGCGGGCCAAATTCAACCCGCAGCTGATCGCCACCTTCATGCTGGTCGGCTTCGTCTATCCGTTCTTCGAGGGTATCGCCTGGAATCAGGCCTTTGGCATCCAGGCCTGGCTCAAGGCAACATTCGGCGAGGAGTTTCACGACTTTGCCGGTTCTGTCGTCGTCCATGCCATGGGCGGCTGGATCGCGCTGCCTGCCGTACTCCTGCTCGGGGCGCGCCACGGCCGCTACAACAAGGACGGCCGGATTTCCGCGCACCCGCCGTCATCGATCCCCTTTCTCGCCCTCGGCGCGTGGATTCTGACCGTTGGCTGGTTCGGCTTCAACGTCATGAGCGCCCAGACCCTCGACAAAATCTCCGGCCTGGTCGCCCTCAATTCGCTGATGGCCATGGTGGGCGGCACGCTGGTCGCACTCGTCGCCGGCAAGAACGACCCGGGCTTCCTGCACAACGGGCCGCTGGCCGGCCTGGTCGCCGTCTGTGCCGGCTCCGATCTGATGCACCCGATTGGTGCTCTGGTTGTCGGCGGCGTGGCGGGCGGACTGTTCGTGGTCATGTTCACTTTGGTGCAGAACCGCTGGAAGATCGACGACGTGCTCGGCGTCTGGCCGCTGCACGGCCTGTGCGGCGCCTGGGGCGGTATCGCCGCCGGTATTTTCGGCAGCAAGGTCCTGGGCGGAGCCGGTGGCATTGCCTTCATGCCGCAACTGATCATGACGGTAATGGCCATCACCGTAGCTTTGATCGGAGGGGGGCTGGTCTACGGCACTCTCAAGGCGACCATGGGCTTGCGCCTGGATACCGAAGAGGAATACGAGGGGGCAGACCTCAGTATCCACCGCATCACGGCGACGCCGGAGCGTGAGCCGAACTGGTGATTTGATCGGAAACAATCAAGTTAGTCGGGCGAGAGTAAAGTCTGTTCGACTATCGATGTAAGAGAGGCCTGGCGATTGCCGGGCCTCTCTTTTTGAATTTCGAGCCGAGTAACGACCGGTTGCAATTGGCTGGTGAAATATTAGCAAAATCTGAAATTTATTGACTATACTTGTAAGTAACTTATTACATACAAGCAATCATGTCCCTCAATCCTCGCCAATCAACCGAGTCCCGTCAGGCAGAAATCATCGCCACCGTGGTGGCCTTGGCTGCCGAACGAAATCCCGCCGACGTCACGACGACCGACATTGCCAAGGCAATGAACGTGACGCAGGGTGCGTTGTTTCGCCACTTTCCGAGCAAAGAGGCCATTCGACTGGCGGTCATCGAATGGATTGAGGCACAGCTAATGACCAAACTCGGGGACGCTCAGGCATCTGCCCCCGATGTCTTGCACGGACTGGAAGCGATGTTCCTGGCGCATGTGAGATTCATTCGCGAATTTCCCGGGGCGCCGCGTCTGGTTTTTGCCGAACTTCAGCAACCGGATAGCTCACCCGTACGGCAGCGCGTTCAACAAATCATGCGGCGTTATCGGGAGATGCTGGCTGAAACCTTGGGTAAAGCCAAAGCGGCCCGGTTGATAAAAGACGACCTCGATGTCCAAGCGGCGGCGGCACTGTTTCTCGGCGCAATCCAGGGCCTGGTGATGCAGTCCATGCTCGGGGGCGTTTTGTCAGATGCCGACGAGCCGGTACTGGGTGTTCTGCACCTCTACCTTGCCGGGCTGGGAGTCCAATCATGAAACCGAGCCAGTTCATTAGCCGCAAGCTCGGACTCGGGCTTTTTGCCACAATGCTCGTCATCGGATTTGGTGTGGTTATCGCCCGCTCCGGACCCCTGTCTCCCATCCAGATCACGACACTCCGGGTGGAGTCGGGCTCGCTGTCCCCGGCAATATTCGGTATCGGAACTGTCGAAGCCCGACGCAGTTATCTCATCGGACCAACAGCCGCCGGCCGCGTCAAGGCCGTACATGCGGACGTGGGCGAAACCGTGAAGGCCGGACAACTGCTGGCGGAAATCGACCCGGTCGACCTGGAAGAGCGCCTTCGTTCGACGGAAGCCGCATATGCCCGGGCTGCCAGTGCAGTTAGCGCCGCTGCAGCGCAGCGCAAGGATGCCTTGGCCAGACGCCAGCTCGCCGAACTCAATGCCCAACGCTATCGCGACCTGGGCGGCAAGAATTTCGTCAGCGCCAGCGCGGTAGAAGGCAAGCAACAGGAACTGGATTCGGCGCAGGCAGCGGTCGATGCCAGCGAAGCCAACCTGCAAGGGGCCCGCCAGGATCAACTACGGTTAAAGGCGGACCAGGAAGGTATTCGCCAGCAACGCGGCAACCTTCGCCTGCTGGCCCCGCGGGATGGCCTGGTGATTAGCCGTGACGCGGAACCTGGCTCGACGGTGATTGCCGGCCAGGCGGTGCTGCGCATGGTGGAGCCGGACAGTCTCTGGATCAAGGCGCGCCTGGACCAGGGACGCTCGCGCGGACTGGCGGTTGGGCAAGCCGTGGATATTGTCTTGCGCAGCAATGCCTCAACGGCCCTTGCCGGCAAGGTGGCGCGCATCGAGCCGGTGAGTGACAGCGTTACCGAGGAGCGCATTGCTCAAATCGTGTTCGAGCGCATCCCCGAGGGGCTGAGCATTGGCGAGATGGCCGAAGTCACCGTCATGACCGGGGCGGCTCAATCCGGGCTGCTGGTCCCGAATGCCGCCATCAAACAGATGCCCCAGGGCAGCGGCGTCTGGAAGCTCAAGGAAGGTAAACCCAGCCTCGCCCCGGTGAAGTTGGGCAGCACCAGTCTCGATGGCAAGGTCCAGATTCTCGATGGCTTGGCTGCTGGCGACGAGGTCGTGATTCACAGCGAGCGGGACCTCAGTGAGGGCGCACGCATCAAGGTCGTCAGCCAACTCGTAGGGAAACCCAAGTGATTAGCCTGGCCGGGCGGGACATCCTGTATTCCTGGTCTAAGTTCGTTCTGACCGGTATCGGCCTGGGTTTGTTGATCGGCGTGACCTTGACCATGGCCGGGGTTTATCGCGGCATGGTCGACGACGCCAAGGCGCTGATCAGCAACAGCGGTGCCGACATCTGGGTGGTGCAGCGGGATACCCAGGGGCCTTACGCCGAATCTTCGAGTCTGCGTGACGATGTCTATCGCGCCTTGCTGGGGCTGCCGGGTGTTTCCCGGGCGGCCAATGTCACCTATTTGACCATGCAGGTCCGTCTCGGCAACACCGACGTTCGCGCCATGGTGGTCGGCTATGAACCTGGGCAACCCGGCGAACCCGGTTACCTGGTCGCTGGCAGGCAAATCACCCGCAGCCATTACGAGGCGGTGGCCGATGTGAAGACCGGATTTCAATTGGGCGACACGATACGCATCCGCCGCCACGACTATCGCGTGGTTGGCCTGACCCGGCGGATGGTTTCGTCGGGCGGCGACCCGATGGTCTTCATCCCGCTCAAGGATGCGCAGGAAGCGCAGTTTCTCAAGGACAACGACGCCATCCTCAACGAGCGGGCCCGCACCACGGCCAATCCCACGCTGAACCGACCCGTCGTGCCGGGCCTGCTCGACGCCATCCTGGCTTCGCAGAACACCAATCACAACGTCAATGCGGTGCTGGTTCAGATTGCCCCCGGCGTCGACCCGGAACAGGTGGCGAGCGGGATTCGCCGCTGGAAGCACCTGCAGGCCTTTACGCACCTCCAGATGGAAGAGATTCTGGTCTCCAAGCTGATTGCCACCTCGGCCAAGCAAATCGGCATGTTCCTGGTCATTCTGGCCATCGTCAGTGCCGCCATTGTCGCCTTCATCATCTACACCATGACGCTCGGCAAGATACGGGAGATAGCCGTGCTCAAGCTCATCGGCACCCGCAATCGGACGATTGCCGGCATGATCCTGCAGCAGGCCATGGGCCTTGGCCTCATCGGTTTCATGGTCGGCAAGGCAGCCGCCACTGTCTGGGCGCCGTTTTTCCCGAAATTCGTCCTGCTTGAAGCGGGGGACGCGGTACGGGGATTCATCGTGGTGATGCTCATCTGTGCCTTGGCCAGCACGCTCGCCATCCGCGTCGCCTTGCGTGTGGACCCGGCAACGGCTATTGGAGGCTAAGGTGAAAGGATTCGGGATTCACATCGAGGGTCTGCGCAAACGCTATGGCGAAGGCGATACTGCGGTCGACGCCCTGAAAGACGTCAATATGACCGTCGCGCCGGGGGAGGTCGTGGGCCTGATCGGCCCGTCCGGTTCGGGCAAAAGTACCCTGCTGAAATGTCTGGGGGCCGTCATCGAACCGACGGCAGGCCGGATGACCTTGGGCGACGAGGTGATCTTCGAAGACGGCTGGAGAATCCCGGACCTCAGAGCGCTACGCCGCGACCGGATCGGCTTCGTTTTTCAGGCACCGTACCTGATTCCTTTTCTCGACGTCACCGACAACGTGGCCTTGTTGCCGATGCTGGCCGGCAAGCCGAATGGCGAAGCGCGCCAACGGGCGAACGAGTTGCTGGCGGCGCTCGATGTCGGCCACCGTGCCAGGGCGCAGCCTTCCCAGCTTTCCGGTGGCGAGCAGCAGCGCGTGGCGATTGCTCGCGCACTCGCCAATCAACCGCCGGTAATTCTGGCGGATGAACCGACGGCGCCATTGGATAGCGAACGGGCGCTGAGCGTCGTGCGCATTCTCAACGATATGGCCCGGCAGTTTCGAACCGCCATCATCGTGGTCACCCACGACGAGAAAATCATCCCTACCTTCAAGCGTATTTACCACATACGGGATGGCAAGACCTACGAAGAGATGGGCCTCGGGGCAAGTTAAGCCCGGCTCTGATGCTTTTGCGTTTAGACATCCACTCACCGGACACTGACATGTTTCTTGTACTCATTTTCTTGATTCTGGCGGCGACGACGTCTTACCTGTTCCCCGAGTGGTCTTGGGTCACAGTCCTTTTGGTGTCGTTCGGATGTGTGGCTACACTGCGGATTCTGCTATCGGTGACGTCTCGTGCAGGGAGTGCTTCAAGAGAGTCGGAATAGCCAAGGTGCTGGCCTCTTAAAATTACTGTCACCCGATTGCCAGGCGTATTGCCGAAAACCCGAAGATGCTCGAGAACAAAACCGTCGAGGCTTGATTGTTCGCCTTCATGGGAAACAATAAAGTTTGTCGGGAGAGCGCCCTATTTATCGGTCGCTGTGATTTTCTTCACTGACCGTTTTTTTGCTTCGCCTTAACCTGAAATCAACGCAGGGAAGATGGCTGCTTGGTGACGTTGAAGCGAGGTGTGCGATGGTCGTGAAGAACGAGAAACGGAAGGGTGATGATCGTCGCCAACGCGAGTACGGGCCGCCCGATGGCTGGCTGGAGCGGCGCAAGCGCGTGGAGCGGCGGCAGTTTGAGGTTGACGAGATTTCGTTTTCCGAATGGCTGGCCCTGCGGCCGGCGCGTGCCGAAGCCAAGTCGGAAAAGTAATCGGCAGACAGAATAAAAAAAGGCCTCGCCGGATTGCGAGGCCTTTTTGCTGGTGGCAGTGCGGGTCAGCGTTCGCGTTCGTAGACCACGTCCGAGCGGCGATTTTCGGCCCAGGACTCTTCGTCGTGACCGGTCTTTTTCGGGGCGCTGGCTCCCAGGGTCTTGATGCTGATCTGATTCTTGCCGGCGCCGTGCCTGGCCAGTATGGCGCGTACGTTTTCGGCGCGCTTCAGGCCGAGCTGTTGGTTGTACTCAGGTCTGCCGCGTTCGTCGGCATTGCCTTCGATGCGCACGCGCGCCTTCGGGTGCTCGGCCAGGTAGCGGGCGTGGGCGCGTAGCGCCGGGTCGTAATCGGCCTTGATGGCGGCGCTGTTGAGGTCGAAGTACACGCTGCGCTGGGTGCGCAGGCCGACCGGATCCATTTTCATCGGTGCATCGGGTGTTGCGCTGGCGGCGAGCGGTGCGGGGCTGGCGGCCGGCAGGCTGGAGCCCGGCTGCAGTTCGGCCGGCACCGGTTTGCCGAGCAGGCCGGGGTGAACCTTGAGCGGGCCGTTTTGTGAAATGTGCTTGCTGGCCGGGATCTCGCCTTTGAAGGCGCAGGCGGTGAGGAGCGTGGAGAGCAGGAGAGCGATAGGCAGCGAGGCGCGCATCTTGTTTTTTCGGCGGCGTGTGGAAGGTCGAATCATAGCCGCTTGAGGCGCGGGGGAACAGTGTTTGCTGGCGATGCACTGCTACGGTCAACGGCGGAAATGTCGGCATTTCCATTCTGATCCCGGCTAAATCGGGCTGTCGGGGGGCGGGTGTTATAATCAGCGCCCCATTTCGTTAGCGCCTGCCCGATCCGGTGATTTTTACCCTTGGCATCAACCATCATTCAGCGCCGCTCGCCATACGCGAGCGGGTAGCGTTTGGCGCCGACAAGTTGCCGCATGCCCTGGCCGACCTGACGCGCGATCGCCCGGTACGCGAAGCGGCGATCCTGTCCACCTGCAACCGCACCGAGATCTACTGCTCCGCCGAGTCGCCCGAAGTCGTCGTCGACTGGCTGGCCCAGTATCACCAGGTCAGCCGCGAAGAGCTGGCGCCGTATGTTTATGCCCACAACCAGCCGGAAGCCATCCGCCACGCCTTCCGCGTCGCCAGCGGCCTCGATTCGATGGTCATCGGCGAACCGCAGATTCTCGGCCAGATGAAGGATGCCGTGCGCGCCGCCGAAGAAAACGGCACGCTTGGCACGCAGTTGCACAAGCTCTTCCAGCGCTCGTTTTCGGTTGCCAAGGAGGTGCGCTCGACGACGGCCATCGGCGCCAATATCGTCTCCATGGCCGCCGCTGGCGTGCATCTGGCCGAGCGCATTTTCGAGTCGATTGCCGGTCAGCGCATCCTGTTCATTGGCGCCGGCGAAATGATCGAACTGTGTGCCGCCCATTTCTGTGCGGGTAAACCCAAGCAGGTCACCATCGCCAACCGCACCGTCGAGCGGGCCCGCGTCCTGGCCGAGCAGTACGGTGGTACGGCCATTCGCCTGGATGATCTGGGTGAGCATCTGGCCAGCCACGACATCGTCGTTTCCTGTACCGGCAGTCCCTTGCCGATCATTGGCCTGGGGATGGTCGAGCGGGCGATCAAGACGCGCCGGCACCGGCCGATATTCATGGTCGATCTTGCCGTCCCGCGTGACATCGAAGAAGAGGTCGGGCAACTCGACGATGTCTTTTTGTACACCGTCGACGACCTGGCGCAAGTCGTGGAGAGCGGCCTGGAGTCACGGCAGGCCGCCGTGGTCGATGCCGAAGCGATCATCGCCAACCGGGTGCAGGATTTTCTCGGCTGGCTGGCGTCGCGCGATACGGTGCCGGTCATCCGCTCGCTGCGCGATTCGGCCGAGCGCATGCGCCGCCACGAGATGGAACACGCGATGAAGTTGCTGGCCAAGGGCGAGGCGCCGGAAAAGGTGCTTGAACACTTGTCGCTGCGCCTCACCAACAAGTTCCTGCACGCCCCGACGCAGGCGCTGAATTCAGCTGATGGTGGCGAGCGTGCTGATTTGCAGTTTGCCGCCAGCCGGCTCTTTCACCTGCACGCCAACGACTGAACTTTCGCTGTTCGGCGCGGCGACGAGCAGTCGGTTGCGACCGTTGCGTTTGGCCTGGAGCAAGGCGCCATCGGCCGCTTCGATCAGCCCCGAGGCGGTCACGAACTGGGGCAGGGCGGCGACGCCGCAACTGAAGGTGGCGCGCACCGAGCCCTGAGCATGAGCCTGGACCAAGGCTGAAAAATCCTCGCGTATCTGGTCGAGCAGCCTGATGGCCCGGTCCATCCCGGTGCCGGGCAGGGCGACGATGAATTCCTCACCACCATAGCGGCCGATCAGATCGGTGTTGCGCAGACGTCCACGGAGCAGCCAGGCCAGGCTGCGGATGACCTGATCGCCAACCGGGTGCCCGAAGCGGTCGTTGATCGACTTGAAGAGGTCGATGTCGATCATCGCCACGACCAGTTGGCCGCTCGGCGTGACCTCGTGCAGCATGCGTTCCAGCCCGTCCTTGGCGGTCGAGTGGTTGAGCAGTCCGGTCAGGCTGTCGTGGCGCCCGGAGTGCAGCATTTCCCGGTAGCGCTCGATCTTGGTTTTGACGACCGAGGCCAGGATGATCGGATTGATCGGCTTGGTCAGGAACTGGTCGCCCCCCAGGCGGAGCGCCTCGACCTGCTGCACGATGTCGGTTTCGCTGGACAGGTAAATGACCGGCAGCGACTGGTATTCGGGCACCTGGCGCAAAGCGCTGGTGACTTCGACGCCGCTGCAGAAGGGCATGTACATGTCCATCAGGATGGCGTCGGGCTTGTAGTCGGCGGCGGCTTCGAGGAGCAGTCGCGGGTCGTTGATGGCGTGGCTGTCGATGCCGTGCTGCGAGAGCGAGCGCCGGATGTGGGCGGTGGCGGTGGCCGAGTCTTCGACGATCAGCACGCGATGGACCTCGTTTTCGCGCGTCTGGACGAGATCGAGGATGCGCGACAGGACGTCACCGACCTTGTGGCCGGCCGGCACGCAGGCATCGGCGCCGGCGCGCTGGAGGAGGACAATGCTTTGCAGGTTGGATGGCACCGACAGGCAATAGAAGTAGCTGGTCGGAAATGCCGTGCGCAAGGCCATGATGCCGGTAACGGCATGGGGCGGATAGGCGCGCCCTTCGTGATCGGGGATGAAAACGATGGCCAGCGGTGGCTCGTCGGTCTGGGGTGTTTCACCCCAGCGGACTTCGCGCGGGGTAAAGCCGAAAAATGCCAGTTGCTCGCTGAGGGCTGTCGTCCACGGGTGTTTGGCCCGCGCCACAATCAGCACCTGACGCGGTTGCCGGCAGGCGTTTTCACTTTCGTCCGGGTCATCCGACTGGCGCCGTGTTTGCGTGGCCGGCATTCCGTGGCGGCGCAATTCGGTCAGGATGATGCTCAGGTGCCGTCCGATGGCATTCGACTGATCGCACGGCAGCGGGTGCATGGAGCTGTCGCCGAAGAGCGCCAGGGCGGTGTTTTCCAGTTCCTGGCAGGCGCGGACCAGCCCCGGAAGGTGCCGGCGGTTGAGGTGCTCGGTTAAACCGTTGAGCGAGAGGGTAAATTCGACAAAAAGATCGACTTCACCCCTGGCGCGATACTCTTCCCAGCGCGACTCGAGGGTTGCCGCCAGAGCGATCATGGAACGGGATATGGGAGACATCGATGGTCGTGATCCGCAATCGACGGATTATGCTGTGCGCGTTTGTTTGTGGCAATGACCGTTCATCGCCGACGAGAGGCGTTCTCGGGTACCATTACGCCCCCTGAACCATTTGCTGACCGGCTTGCCCCATGAAATCGAGCATCCGCCAAAAACTCGAACTGCTGGTCGATCGTCTCGATGAAATCGACCGCATGCTGTCGGCGCCAAGCACGGCCGGGGACATGGATCAGTTCCGCAAGCTGTCGCGCGAACGCTCGGAAATCGAGCCGGTCATCGTCCAGTTCAATGCTTTTCGCCAGGCGGAAAACGATCTGGCCGAAGCCGAGGCGATGCGCGACGACCCGGAAATGCGCGACTTTGCCGACGAGGAAATCGCCAGCGCCAAGGCCCGTCTGCCAGAGCTTGAAATCGAGTTGCAGAAGCTGCTGCTGCCGAAAGATCCCAACGATGAGCGCAGCGTGCTGCTCGAAATTCGTGCCGGGACCGGCGGCGACGAGTCCGCGCTGTTTGCCGGCGACCTGTTCCGCATGTATTCGCGCTACGCCGAGCGCCAGCGCTGGCAGGTCGAAGTGCTGTCGGCGAGCGAGTCGGAGCTTGGTGGCTATCGCGAAATCATTTGCCGGTTGGCCGGCAACGGCGCCTATTCGCGGCTCAAGTTCGAATCCGGCGGCCATCGCGTTCAGCGCGTGCCGGAAACCGAAACGCAGGGCCGCATCCACACCTCGGCGTGCACCGTCGCAGTGATGCCGGAGGTCGATGAAGTCGAGGATGTGAACCTCAACCCGGCCGACCTGCGCATCGACACCTTCCGCGCCTCGGGTGCTGGCGGCCAGCACATCAACAAGACCGATTCGGCGGTGCGTATCACCCACCTGCCGACCGGCATCGTCGCCGAATGCCAGGACGGCCGCTCGCAGCATGCCAACAAGGCCTCGGCCATGAAGGTGCTGGCGGCACGCATCAAGGATGTCCAAGTGCGCGCCCAGCAGGCGCACATCTCGAGCACCCGCAAGAGCCTGATCGGCTCCGGCGACCGTTCTGAGCGCATCCGCACCTACAACTTCCCGCAGGGGCGGATCACCGATCACCGCATCAACCTGACGCTGTACAAGATCGCCGCGATCATGGATGGCGACATGGACGAATTGCTCGGCGGGCTGGCCGCCGAACACCAGGCCGACCTGCTGGCCGAACTCGCCGAGCAGCAATGACCACCCTCGGCGAGGCGCTGGTCGCAGCGCGGCAGAAGATCGACCGGCTCGACGCCCGGCTGCTGCTTCAATACGCCACCGGCTGTTCGCATGCCGACCTGCTGGCGCGGCCGGAAACGCCGGTCATCGCGCCGGCCCATGAGTTGTTTTCCGCATGGGTAGACCGGCGGGCGAGCGGCGAGCCGCTGGCCTATTTGACCGGCGAGGCCGAGTTTCGCGGGCGGGTTTTCCAGGTGTCGCCGGACGTTCTGATACCCCGGCCGGAAACCGAGGTGCTGATCGATCTGGCGCTTGAAAAGCTGCGCGGCCTGGCGGCGCCGACGGTCGTCGATCTCGGCACCGGCTCGGGTATCGTCGCCATTTCTCTGGCGCTCGAATGTCCGGCGGCGACGATTGCTACGGTCGACCTGTCAAAAGAGGCCATTTCCATCGCCCGCAACAATGCCGGTCGGCTCGGCGCCGCGGTCGAATTCCGCGAAGGCGACTGGTTCGGCCCGCTGACCGGCCGGCGTTTCGATCTGATCGTTTCCAATCCGCCCTACGTCGCTGCCGGTGACCCGCATCTGGCCCTCAACGGCTTGCCGCATGAGCCGCAAATGGCGCTGACCGACGGGGCCGATGGCCTTGACTGCATCCGCCGCATTGTCGCCGCTGCGCCGGCTCACCTCACGCCTGGCGGCTGGCTGCTGTTCGAACACGGCTACGACCAGGGCGAAGCGAGCCGGAACTTATTGACCGCGGCCGGGTTCAAAGCCGCATCCACTTTCCCAGACCTGGCCGGCATAGACCGTGTTTCAGGCGCTCATCTTTAAATCAGGAGAAGTTCATGTCCGACGTTCAGCAACGCATCCACGCCACCGTGACCGGCAACCCGGTCGTCCTTTACATGAAGGGCGACGCCCGTTTCCCGCAGTGCGGCTTTTCGGCGACGGCCGTGCAGATCCTCAAGGTCTGCGGTGTTGAGGATTTCGTCACGGTCAATGTGCTGGCCGACGAGGAAATCCGCAATGGCGTCAAGGAATACGCCAACTGGCCGACCATTCCGCAGCTCTACATCAAGGGCGAATTCGTCGGCGGCTGCGACATCATGAAAGAGATGTACCAGACCGGCGAATTGCAGCAAATGCTGGAAGGTATCGCGGCCTGATTTGTCGCCGCAGCAATTGAAAAGCCGGGGCATGTCCCCGGCTTTTTATTTTTGGCCAAAATTTCCGGTTGACTGTGGGATCGGTGTTTTCAGGCCTCGACGACCTGAAAGTCGATGGCCGGACCGTTGGCGACAATGTCCTTGACCGCGCAATGGGCGATGCTCACGAGGATTTTTTCCTTTTGTTCGGCCGTGAAATGCTCGGGGAAGCGCACGTCGGTCTTGAATTTCGCCAACGATAGCGGGCCGCCCGGGCCGGCGAAGGGTTTGCAGCCGATTTCGATGCCGGCGGCGGGCACGCCGAGTTCCTTGCAGGCTTTCTTGGCATAGACGGCCGCACACGCCGCGAGCGAGGCGTAGAAGGCTTCGAGTGGGTTCATGAGCGAGCCGTTAACGGCATAGCTGGCTTCGTGTTTGGCGCTGCTCACCTTGATGAGCGGGGAGTTGTCGACGACGGTTGAGTACATGCTGATCTGCCTTGGTTTCGTTATGGGTCGCGTTGAAAACGGAATATCAACGTTCGCTTATATGTTAAACCTCCAGATCGTTCGGCGCAAAAAAAAGACCGCCAGGAAAAAACGGCGGTCTTTTTGCTGGGCCTGGGTGAATCAGCCGAGACGCTGACGGGCGCGGGCGATGGCGGCCTTGACCTGGGCCGGGGCGGTGCCGCCGATGTGGTTGCGGCTGGCCAGCGAACCTTCCACGGTCAACACGGAAAACACGTCATTTTCGATCAGCGGCGAGAATTGCCGAAGTTCTTCCAGCGTCAGGCCGGGCAGGTCGACGCCCTTGAATTCGGCCGCCTTGACGGCGTGGCCGACGGCTTCGTGCGCATCGCGGAAGGGCAGGCCCTTCTTGGTCAGGTAGTCGGCGAGGTCGGTGGCGGTGGCGAAGCCCTGGGTCAGCGCGGCTTTCATGTTGTCGGCGCGGACGGTGATGCCGCCGGCCATGTCGGCGAAGATGCGCAGCGTGTCGGTGACGGTGTCGACGGCGTCGAACAGCGGCTCCTTGTCTTCCTGGTTGTCCTTGTTGTAGGCCAGCGGTTGCGACTTCATGAGGGTCAGCAGGCTCATCAGCTGGCCATAGACGCGGCCGGTCTTGCCGCGCGCCAGTTCCGGCACGTCCGGGTTCTTCTTCTGCGGCATGATCGACGAGCCGGTGCAGAAGCGGTCGGCGATCTGGATGAAGCCGACGCGCGGGCTCATCCACATGACCAGTTCTTCCGACAGGCGGCTGATGTGCATCATCAGCAGCGCGCAGGCGGCGGTGAATTCGATGGCGAAGTCGCGGTCGGAGACGGCATCCAGCGAGTTTTCGCAGACGCCGTCGAAGCCCAGTTGCTCGGCGACGAATTCGCGGTCGATCGGGTAGGTCGTGCCGGCCAGCGCGGCGGCGCCGAGCGGCAGGCGGGCGACGCGCTTGCGGCAGTCGGCGTAGCGCTCGGCATCGCGGCCGAACATTTCGAAGTAGGCCAGCATGTGGTGGCCGAAAGTCACCGGCTGGGCGACCTGCAAATGCGTGAAGCCAGGCATCGGTGTCGCCGCTTCCTTCTCGGCCAGGTCGACCAGGGCGCTGCGGAAGGCCTTGATCAGGACGAGGATGTCGTCGATGGCGTCGCGCAGGTAGAGGCGGATGTCGGTGGCCACCTGGTCGTTGCGCGAGCGGCCGGTGTGCAGGCGCTTGCCGGCGTCGCCAACGAGGGCGGTCAGGCGCTTTTCGATGTTGAGGTGCACGTCTTCGAGGTCGAGCGACCATTCGAACTGACCCGACTCGATTTCGGCGCTGACGATGGTCATGCCGCGCTCGATGTCGGCCAGGTCGGCGGCGGCGATGATGCCCTGCTTGGCGAGCATCCGGGCGTGGGCCAGCGAGCCGCGGATGTCCTGGCGCCACATCCGCTGGTCGAAATCGACCGAGGCGGTGTAACGTTTGACGAGATCGGAAACCGGCTCGGAGAAGCGTCCGGCCCAAGTGTATTGATTGGCGTTGGAAGTCATGACTATGGTCTAGAATGGGGCAAATCGGCGACGAATTTGGAGCAAATCCGCACAAAGATGACAAGTATACGGCACTTTCCCGCAACCCACCCCTTGCCCGACTGGCGCAATTTCGGGGTCATGCTCCGCGTCCTGCTCGGCATCAACCTGCTGGCCGGCTTGGCCGCGCTCGCCCAGGCGCCCGATCTGGCCGGCTGGGTCGGGCGTTACGTCGAGCTGGCGGCGGTGGTGCAGCCGCTGCTGCTGGTCGGTCTCGGGCTTCTGTCGTTGTTGCGCGATGCCTTGTGGCGTTTGCCGTTGCGTCTCGGTCAATCGTGCGTGCTCGGCTTGGTTGCAGCCATCTCGGCCGGGCTGTTTTTTTACGCCGCTTCGCTCGGGCTGGCCGGGGGCGGCAGCGTGTGGCGTTTCATTCTGCTCAGCATGGCAGCCACGGCCTTGCTGCTCATTTATTTCGACCTGCGTTCGCGGGCCTTCTCGCCGGCCCTCAGCGAGGCCCGGCTGGCCGCCCTCAATGCGCGGATCCGGCCGCATTTCCTGTTCAATTCGCTCAACGCCGTGCTGTCGCTGATCCGCGCCCGGCCGCAGCAGGCCGAGGCGGCGCTCGAGTCGCTGTCCGACCTGTTTCGCGCCGCCATGCGCGACCCTGGCGAGATGGTTAGCCTGGCCGACGAAATCGCCCTCGGCAAGCAGTATCTCGAGCTCGAAACCCTGCGTCTGGGCGAACGTCTTACGGTCGACTGGAAAATTGGCCCGATTTCGCTGGATCAGCCGATTCCGCCGCTCATGCTCCAGCCGCTGCTTGAAAATGCCGTTTATCACGGCATCGAGCCGGCGCCGGCGGGGGGCACGGTACGTGTCGCCATCGACCAGCGTGGCCAGGAGCTGCGCGTCTCGGTGGCCAACCCGACCGTCGGTCAGGTCCAGCATGCCGCCGGCAACCAGATCGCCGTGGCCAATATCCGCGAGCGGCTGGCCTTGTATTACGATCTCGAGGCCCGTCTGGAAATCGAAACCGGCGATCACACCTATGAGGTTCGCATCATCCTGCCATGCCAACGCCGCAAGTCCTGAAGATTCTCATCGTCGATGACGAGCCGCTGGCTCGCGACCGGTTGCGCGCGCTGCTTTCCGACATTGCCGGGCAGTTGCCGAGCGAGGTCGTCGGCGAGGCCGGCAATGGTTTGGCGGCGCTCGACATCCTCGGTGCAAAGGCGGTCGATGTCGTGCTCGCCGACATCCGCATGCCGGGCATGGATGGCATCGAACTGGCGACCCATCTCGGTCGTCTGAGCAAACCGCCGGCCGTCATCTTTACCACGGCCTACGACAACTACGCGGTGCAGGCCTTCGACCTCAATGCCGTCGATTACCTGCTCAAACCGGTGCGCACCCAGCGCCTGCTCGCTGCCCTGCAGAAAGTGCCCGGGCCGCCGCCGGACCCGACCTTGCTCAACGGCATCGGCCACGACGTGCGCGGCAGTGGGCGCACCCATCTTTCCTGCCACGAACGCGGTCGTTTGCTGCTCGTGCCGGTCGGCGAAGTCCTCTATTTCAAGGCCGATCTCAAATACGTGACGGCCCGGACGGTCGAGCGCGAATATCTGCTCGACGACACGCTGGCCCATCTCGAAGTCGAGTTTGCCGAGCGCTTTCTGCGCCTGCACCGTGCCGTACTCGTCGCCAAGGCGGCGCTGGCCGGGTTTGAAAAGGCCGCCGGCGACGATGCCGAGGCCTATGGCTGGGCGTTGCTGCGCGGCGTGCCGGAAAAACTGCCGGTCAGCCGGCGGCTTTGGGTGCCGGCCAAGGCCGCCCTGGCGGCTTGATCGTCCCGCCTGGCGGGCCATGCTGGGCTAGGTCGTGACCAGCTTGATGTGCGGGAAGGGGATCTCGATGCCGGCGCGATCGAAGTGTTGCTTGGCGCGGCGCAGGTATTCCCGGCGTACCGCCCATTGGGCGTTGGGGGCGACACGGAAGCGGCAGCGGACAAGGACCGAGGAGTCGGCCCACTGCTCGACGCCGGCAATCTCCAGAGGGTCGAGAATCTGCGCAGCGAACTCGGCATCCTGACGCAAATCTTCGCCCACGGCGTGCATTTCAGCCATGACCCGGTCGATGTCTTCGCCGTAGGCGACGCCCAGATCGACGACGGCATAGGCGTAACCCAGGCTCATGTTGGTGACGACGGTGATCTGGCCGTTCGGCACGTAATGAACGTTGCCCGCGTAATCGCGCAGGCGGAGGTAGCGCAAGGTCAGTTCTTCGACCGCGCCGGTCTTGCCGCCGGCTTCGACGACATCGCCGATGCGGATCTGGTTTTCGAGCAGCAGGAAAAAGCCGGTGAAATAGTCCTTGACCAGGCTTTGCGCGCCAAAGCCGATGGCGATGCCGGCCACGCCGGCAGCGCCGAGTAGCGGCGCGACCGAGATGCCGAATTCACCGAGGATGAGCAGGACGGTGACGACGCTGACGGCGACCGTCAGGGCGTAGCGCAGGACGCGCGACAGGGTGCGCACCCGCTGCATGCCTTCGAGCGATTCCTGTTGTCTGGCGATCGCTTCGCGCAGCCGCGGGGCGAGTCTGGCGATGAGGCTTTGGGCGATGAGGGCGAGGGTGACGATCAGTGCGATGCGCAGGGGCGTGGCGAACTGAAGCAGAACTTCCGGTACGGATTCGGTGTTGATATGCAGAGCTCCCAAAGCTGAAAATTAAATTTGTTTCAAACGTAATTTCAAGGCGTTAAATTTCAACTGCTGAAAAATTGTATTGTAAATCAACATGATGATGTGTTACGGTTTGTTACTCGCTGATTAACTGAATTGTTAATCAAACTAATTTCCGGGGGCGTCGCTCCCCCGGTGGATCGACATCCTGCTGACCTTCGGTCGGCCGTAAGCGATGTCAAGGAGTAACCCCATGTTGTTAGCAACCGATCTCGATGGCACTTTCCTGGGCGGTCTGGCCGAGCATCGCCAGAGCCTTTACCAACTCATTGCCGGCAGTCAGGACGTGCAACTGGTCTTCGTCACCGGGCGCGGGCTGGAGGCGGTGATGCCCATCCTCTCCGACCCCGCCGTGCCGATTCCCGACTACATCATTTGCGACGTCGGCGGGACGGTGGTCGAGGGCGGCACCTTGCAGCCGGTGCAGCCGCTGCAGGCCGAGATCGATCAGCGCTGGCCGGGCGAACATGTGGTGGCCGAAGCCATGCGGCAATTTGCCGAACTTGAGCGCCAGGAGGTGCCGCAACAGCGGCGCTGCTCGTATTTTTGTCACAGCGATGCCGTGACGCCCGAACTGACCGAGGCGGCCGAGGCGCTCAATTGCGAGGTGCTGTACTCGGACAGCCGTTATCTCGACATCCTGCCGAACGGCATCAGCAAGGGCAGCACCTTGCTGCGCCTGGCCGATCACCTCGGGCTCGATCGCAGCCAAATCCTGGTCGCCGGCGATACCTTGAACGACCTGTCGATGTATGAAGCCGGCTTCCAGGGTGTCTGTGTCGGCCAGTCCGAGACGGCCCTGCTCGAAGCGACCCGGCACATGCCGAATGTTCTACAGGCCGACGACGCCGGCTGTGGCGGCATCCTTCAGGCTATCGTGCATTTCGGCCTGCTCGCCCAGGATTACCTGGCGGGATCGGCGGAAGCTGCGGCTGTCGGGCGCGCCGATCTGGTCATGGTCTACCATCGCCTGCCCTACGAGGAGCAGCGCATCAACGGGCGTATCGTGCAGCGCCGGCCGAAGTCGCCGAACGGCATCATCCCCTCGCTGCTGTCTTTTTTCGGCGCCGGGAAACGCGGCTCCTGGGTGGCCTGGAGCGTCCATGACGAGGCCAACGATCCGCCCTTCGAGGTGCACACCAAGGTCGATGCCAAGGCCTATCCGGGGCTGGTCGCGGCGCGGGTGGCGCTGAGCGCGGAGGAGGTCGATGTCTTCTACAAGCGCTTCTCGAAGGAAGCGTTCTGGCCGACCCTGCATACTTTCTGGGAGCGGGCGATTTTCCGCGAGGAGGACTGGAAGGTGTTTCTCGCGGTCAACCGCAAATTTGCCGAAAGAACCGCCGCCGAAGCGGCCGAAGGCGCCACCGTCTGGCTGCACGACTACAACCTGTGGATGGTGCCGGCAGCGCTGCGCGAGTTGCGGCCCGACCTGAAGATTGCCTTTTTTCACCACACCTATTTCCCGTCGGCCGATGCCTTCAACGTGCTGCCGTGGCGGCGCGAGATCGTCGGCAGCCTGCTCCAGTGCGATTACATCGGCTTCCACATCCCGCGTCAGGCCGAGAATTTTGTCGATGTGGCCGGTGGCGTCGCCTCGCTCAGCATCGTCGAGCGCAAGGCCTGTGCGCCGCGCTTCCTGAGTTTCGGTTGCGCTGTCGGACTCGATACGATGACCACCCAGATCGAAGTGCATGGCCGTCGCATCGGCCTCGGCGCCCACCCGGTCGGCCTCGATCTCGACCGTATTCGCCGGTCCCTGGCCGACCACCGGACGCCGGGGCGACGTCAGGCGATCCGCAACGAATTTGCCGGTAAGCGCCTGGTCATCTCCATCGAACGCCTGGATTACACCAAGGGCACGCTGGAAAAAATTCGCGCCTTCGGCGATCTGCTGGCCACCTCGCCGGAGCTTCGCGGCAAGGTGTCGCTGGTCGTGGTCTGTGTGCCGGCCGCCAAGGAAATGACCATTTATGACGCGCTGCAGGGCCAGATCGAGCAGGCGGTCGGGTCCGTCAATGGCCAGTTCAACGAAGTCGGCTGGTCGCCGATCCGCTTCTTCTTCCGTCCCCTGCCCTTCGAGGAAGTCGTCGCCTGGTATGCCGAGGCCGACATTTGCTGGATCACGCCGCTGCGTGACGGGCTGAATCTGGTCTGCAAGGAATACGTGGCCACCCAGGGCCAGGTCGAAGGCGACGGCGTCCTGGTCTTGTCGGAATTCGCCGGCGCCGCCGCCGAGCTGCATGGGGCCGTCCTGACTAATCCGCACGACCCGGCCGATCTGCGCGAACGACTGCGCCAGGCGCTGGAGATGGAACGCGGTGAGCGCGAGGCGCGGCTGCGCGGCCTGTACGACATTGTCCAGCACAACGACATCGATCGCTGGGGGCGCGAGTTCCTCGAGGCGGTCGCGGCGGTACCGGTGAGAACCGCATAGATTCCTACGGTCAACCGGAAAAAACGGCCAATTTTGCAAGGCCGTCCGGCCATCGGGGTGCGGCGCGGTTGTCTGTGCCGTACCCCGCCTGCATGAACTCTCGCTACAATGCGGAACGCCCGGGGCCGACCGCCATTTCACGGATTGGCCGGGCGGCAATTCCGTCAATCCGTCCTGCGTGTATTCCATGAGCCGAATCTGCCCCCATTGCAACTATGCCCGCCAGCCCTCCGACGAGGCGCCCGACTGGCAGTGCCCGTCCTGCACCCGGGCCTACCTCAAGGCCGGTGCTTCGTTGCCGCCGGAAAGCCTGCGCCAGTATGGTCCGGCGACCGCCCCGGCGAATCGCGGCGGCGTCGGCAAGTGGTTGCTGGTCCTCATCGTCCTTGGTGCCGCCCTCTGGTTCGGCCGGCCGCTCTGGCAACAGCGCAGCCTCCCGGCCGGGCTGCTGGAGGCCTCCAGCGAACAGCCGGCCGTCGTGCTCTACGCCACGAGTTGGTGCGGCTACTGCAGGATGACGCGCGAGTTCTTTGCCAGCAACGGCATCCGCTATACCGAAGAAGACATCGAGCAAAGTTCGACGGCGCTCCAGCAGCACCGCAAGCTGGGTGGCAACGGGGTGCCGCTCATCGTCGTCGGCGACGAGGTGGTCAAGGGCTGGAATGAGCAAGCCCTGCGCCGGTTGCTCGGGCCGTGGCTACGGAGCTGAACGGCCGAGCGTAGCGACTTGCGGCGCCGCCGTTTCGGCCGGGCGCTGCAGGGTGCGCCGGGGCACGAGGTCGTCGTCGAGCAGGCGCTCGATGCGGAAAAAAACCTCGTAGCGCGAGAAGGGCTTTTTCATGAAGTCGTCGGCGCCGATCCGGGTGCCGAAAAATTGTTCCATCGCCTGTTCGTTGCCGCTCATCATGATGACCGGGATGTCGCGTGTCGCCGGATCGCGGCGGATGGCGCGCAGGGCGGCAAAGCCGTTGATGCCGGGCAGCATGATGTCGAGAAAGACCAGTTCGACCGTTTGCTCGCGCAACAAGGCCAGACCGCTCTCGGCGTCGAGGGCTTCGAGCGTTTCGTAGCCGGCCGAGCGGAGAAATTTCTTGAGCACGGTGACGACGGTTTTCGAGTCGTCGATGATCAGCACGCGCGTGCCTTCGCGGGCATTGATGCGCTCCTTGCTGCGCCGCTCGTTGATGGCTACCGGGCGGCCGACGGCCGCCGGTACGGTCGTCGGCGCTGGCTGGGTGTCCGGCGGTTGGCGCCGGAACAAGGATCGGATTTGTTCGAGAATGCCCACGACTGCCCCCTGACTCAATGCAATGCCTGGCGCCAGGTTTTATGACGGCCGGTCTGGCTGTCCGTTTTTTCTGGCTGCTTTCTTGCCGGCTATTCTAGAGTGCCCTATGCATTTGGTCTCATCAATTTGAGTCCATTGGGGAAATATTTTGGCTTTAGCCGAGGGCGCGGGTGACCACCTCGAGCACGTCGCGCGATAACCCGGCATGGTCGCGCAGGCGCTCGAGCGCCTGGCGGGCGTGGGCCTGACGAGCACCGTCGAATTTTTTCCAGCGGTCGAAGCAGCGGGCCAGGCGCGAGGCGACTTGCGGGTTGCGGTCGTGCAGGTCGAGGATGCGGTCGGCGATGAAGGCGTAGCCGCTGCCATCGGCGGCGTTGAAGCGCGCGAGGTTGGCACCGAAGGCGCGGATCAGCGCATAGACCTTGTTCGGGTTGCCGATGTCGAAGGCCGGGTGGGCGGTCAGGGCGGCAACGGTGGACAGCGTGTCCGGGCGGCGACTGGTCGATTGCGCCTGCAGCCATTTGTCGACGACCAGCGCTTCGTGTTGCCAGCGGGCGTAGAAAGCATCGAGCGCGGCCTGGCGTTCGGGATGGTCGCCCTCGATGTTGGCCAGCACCGAGAGGGCGGCGAACTGGTCGGTCATGTTGTCGGCTTGCTCGAAATGCTGGACGGCCAGACGGCGGCTTTCCGCCGTGCCGAGTTCGGCCAGGTAGCCCAGGCAGAGGCTGCGCAGGGCGCGGCGGCCGGCCTGTTCGCTGCTCGGCGCGTAGGAGGCCTGCGGGGCGAGGGCGGCATAGAGGCCGGAGAATTCGCCTTCGAGTTGTTCGGCCAGATGGCGGCGCAGGGCGTTGCGGGCAGCGTGCAGGGCGTCGGGATCGACCACGGGCATGGCTTCGGCCAGCGTTGTTTCTCCCGGCAGGGTCAGCGCTTCGGCGACGAAGGCGGCACCGCGCGCGGCTTGCGTTTGCAGCAGGCGGCGGGCGGCGTCGACGAAGCTGGTCGGCCAGACGGGCGCCTGACCGGCGGCGATGGCGGCCGCGGCGTCGAGGATCAGGGTCGAGGCCAGGCGCTGGCCGGCTTCCCAGGCGTTGAACGGGTCGCTCTCGTGGGCCAAGAGCAGGGTCAGCTGTTCCGGCGTGTAGTCGAAATCGAGGATGACCGGGGCCGAAAAGTCGCGCAGCAGCGAGGGGACGGGGTCGGCCTCGACCGCGTTGAAGGCGAAGGACTGGGTCGTTGCCGTCATCTGCAACAGGCGTTCGCTGCCCGGTAGCAGCGTGCCGTCCTCGGCAAACAGGGCGACGCGGATCGGAATGAGGTAGGGCTGCTCATCGCTGGCCCGCGCATTGTCTTGCGTGCAGGTCAGCGTGTAGGTTTGGCTTTCGCCATCAAAATAGCCGTCGACCGTGACGTGCGGCGTGCCGGGCTGGTTGTACCAGCGCATGAACTGGGTGAAATCGAAGCCGCTGGCGGCGGCCATGGCGGCGACGAAATCCTCGCAGGTCACGGCCTGGCCGTCGTGCCGGCGGAAGTATTCGTCCATGCCGGCGCGGAAGGCGTCGCGGCCGATCAGCGTCTGGATCATGCGGATGACTTCGGCGCCCTTTTCGTAGACGGTGGCGGTGTAGAAGTTGTTGATTTCGACGAAGCTGGACGGCCGGATCGGATGCGCCATCGGGCCGGCATCCTCGGGGAACTGGGCGGCACGCAGGCCGCGTACTTCGCGGATGCGGGCGGTCTGGCGGTTGTGCAGGTCGGTGCCGAATTCCTGGTCGCGGAAGACCGTCAATCCTTCCTTGAGCGAGAGCTGGAACCAGTCGCGGCAGGTGACGCGGTTGCCGGTCCAGTTGTGGAAGTATTCGTGTGCGACGACGCGGTCGATGTTCTCGAAATCGACGTCGGTGGCGACATCGCTGCGCGCCAGCACGTACTTGGTGTTGAAGATGTTGAGGCCCTTGTTCTCCATGGCACCCATGTTGAAATCGCCGACGGCGACGATCATGTAATGGTCGAGATCGCATTCGAGGCCGAAGCGTTCTTCGTCCCACTTCATCGACTTTTGCAGGGCGGCCATGGCGTGCGGGCACTGGTCGAGCTTGCCCGGTTCGACGTAGATGGCGAGCTGGACGTCGCGGCCGGAGGCGGTGCGGAAGCTGTCGCGCAACACGTCGAGCTTGCCGGCGACCAGCGCGAACAGGTAGGCCGGCTTCCTGAACGGGTCGGCCCATGTGGCCCAGTGGCGGCCGTCGGCTTCATCACCGCTCGCCACCGGGTTGCCGTTGGCGAGGAGCACCGGGTAGGTTGCCTGGTCGGCGTGCAGCGTGACGGTGTAGGTGGACATCACGTCCGGCCGGTCGAGAAACCAGGTGATGCGGCGGAAGCCCTGCGCTTCGCACTGGGTGAAATAGCCGTCCGTCGAACGGTAGAGGCCGGACAGGCGGGTGTTCTTGTCGGGATCGATGCGGACGACGGTTTCCAGCGTGAAAGCGTCGGGCAGGTCGGCGATGGTCAGCGTGCCGGCGGTTTCCGAAAATGGCACTTTTTTCCGGTTGACCGTAACACTCCGTGTTTTCAGCTCGTCGCCGTCGAGGACCAGCGGCTGGGCCGCCACGGCGGGGTTGCGCCGCATGGCCAGGGTGGCGCTGACCGTGGTGCCGCCGGTGTCGATGGCGAAATCGAGATCGACGGTGTCGATCAGGTAGGCGGGA